>Ga0310124_10000951_pt1 | contig 20489 bp, 21 predicted proteins | sample CB11b_AW_Bot5_MG_FD_203507 | JGI IMG/M metagenome (GOLD analysis project Ga0310124, IMG submission 203507) | Marine microbial communities from Western Arctic Ocean, Canada - CB11b_AW_Bot5 | ecosystem: Environmental > Aquatic > Marine > Oceanic | place: Canada: Western Arctic Ocean | collected... | reverse complement strand
CGGCGTCATCAGCCAGGATCACCGCCGTCGCATGGGTCGAGCGCAGCGCGCTCACATAACGGGGACTGGTAAGAAAGGTGAGGTCGCCGGACTGCGCAACATCGATCCCGGTCAGCCGGCGGACATCGACCTCGCCATCGCCGTCGAGCCTGCACGCTAGGCGCTCGGCCACTTCGCTGAGCTTCAAATCGGCGCAGTATAGCATGCGCCCCGACGGCCCCGAACGCGCCACCGAAAGGTCGACACTAGCAGCCCGTCCGCTGGATGAAGGTGGCCAGATGGACGAGTTGAAGTTCGGCGGCGATCTCACCGAGGCGGCGATGCCGCTCAGTCGAGGGCAGTCTCAGGGCTACGCGCACCGCGGTGAGCGGCCCGCTTGGACGCTCGGACCAGCTCACGAGGTCGACCCCACGCCGGGCACCCTGAAACGCGAACCAGTGCCCGGTCGTCTTGGCGGCGAAATACCAGGAAATGAGATTGGGCCCGGGCACGAAAAAAAACAAGGGGCCGAAGACCGCGGTCGCCAACCCATCCACCACCATCCAGAAGCGATGGTGATCGCGATCGCGACGGAGGGTGGTCTTGACAATCGACAGCGCGCGGCCCGCATCCAAATCGTCCGGAAACACGAGCGTCGCCGTATCCTGATGCCGTAGGTGCCAGAGGAGACGCTGCTCGGCCACCCACTCGGCCATCCCGCGCACCACGCCCGCGCGCACGCGTGCGACCCAGCCCTCGGACTGTGGCGCGTCGGTAAGGTCCGAACGCCGACGCTGGGGTGCGTCCGGGTCGGGCGCCAGCGACTCGCGAACGCGGCGAAACAGGCGCCCGGTCACGCCGGCGTGGTCCATGTCGGGTGGCTCGCAGTAGAGCTCGTAGCTCGTCTCGCCCGCCGGGACAAGAAACACCTCCATGGGATCGAATGTGCCACGCGCGCGTTGGGCGTCTGGTGTCTCTGGCTCTGTCACACGGTCGTCTTCCGGACGGTGAAGGACACGCCGGTCTCCCTGGTCAGATTGAGCGGGTCTCTTGTACCATGACGCATTCTCATGACCATGCGTTCAGCTCGCAGCCCACTCGGCGTGTGTCTGTGCCTCTTGGCGCTGTCCCCTGGTTGGGCCTCCGCCCAGGAGACTGGCACCGTCGAGCTCCTCGTCAGAGTCTTCGACGGGCTTCAGGACGTGACCGTGGACTGTCAGATCTCGGTCTATGCGGCCACGTCACGCGAGACGGCCGTCACGGCCGCACCGGACACCGACGGCTGGTCCCACGCCGACGTCCCGGCCGGCTTCTACGATCTGCAGGTCACCCGCCGCGACGCAGACGGTGTCGTTACGATCACCTGGGCGGAACAGCGGTCGGTGCTCCGATATTCCGACGAGGCGGGACAGCACCGAGAGATCATCAACCTGCAACCGGGCTTCGGGGCCCTCCTGGTGCAACCTCCAGCAGCGTGGACCGGCACTGACCGGCCCTGGCGGGTCGGCGCCTTCCTGCACGGCGGCATAGGACGCGCAGGATTCGCTCCGACCAACGACGGCGACGCGACGCCTCGGGTGTTCATTCTCCCGGCCGGTCGCTACGACCTCACCGCCGAACGGGGCGCGGTTGAGGTGTCTGCCACCGATATCGAGGTCCCGGCCGGACACACCCGCCTGACGTGGCTTCCCGCCACCCCCTGATGTCGTAGCACAAACGCCGCTGCCTGTGGACCGGCGCGATGAGCGAAGGAGGGGAGAAGCAAATTGGGCGCCGGGAGCTTGCGGTCCCCGGCGCCCAAGCAATGGTGCAGCAGGCTGATGTCAGCCTGGTTCTGAACTGGTTCTGAACGGGCTCCGCCCTACCGCGCGAGCGGACCAGGCCGCAGCTGGAAGTGGACGATCTTGCTCTTCGTGCCCTTCCCGCCTTCAGTGTGCCAGATGTAGTTGGAGCCGTAGTTGGCCCACAGCCCGCGTCCTTTCCAACCGATGGACGGATCGTCGATCCGACCGTCGAGACCACGCGAATAGAACGCCTGCGGATACGGCACCCTCAGCACGACCCACTCACCACTCTCCGGGTCCAGCGCGAGTAGCGAGTCAGACGTCGACCCGTTGGCGATGGGGATGTTCTCGCCCATCCCGAGGGTGTTGTACTGGTCGACCCAGCTGTAATAGTGGAAGTCGGCGCCGACGTCGCCCTCTACCCCGGCCATCTTCGGCCCCGGCATCGGATACAGCGTCCACCCCTCGGCGCAGTGCTGTCCGGTGGCCGTGGGACCATTGGTCACAGCGCACTTGCTGCGATCAAAGCTGGCCATGTGACTGCTACCGGAGAGCGCGGCCCAGATGACGCCGTTGCGGTCCACATCGATGCCACGCGGCGAGAAGCCGGTTGTGGCCGGGTCGACACTCGAGTTTTCGATCGACGGTGGCTGGTACATCTCCGCGATACACGTCTCGGGCGGGTTGTCTCCACGATCGAGCCGCACGATCGCCCCCGGGAATGGCCCGGTCCGGCTGATCCACGTGGAGCCGTCAGTCGGATGCGGGATGATGCCATACCCGAATCCGGACACGCGCGTGTCCAGTGACGCGTCCGGTTCCTCGGCCCTCGGCTCGTTCCACGGCTTCGTGATCTTCCCATCGCCGTTGGTGTCGAGCACGGTGGGGCACCATCCCTGAGCGAACTGCTCGTCACCGGTGCTGTCGTAGACGGCCGTGTTCAACCAGCCGATGACGTTCCCGTCGCCGCTAAACCAGAGGGTGTTGTCCTCGTCCTCGCCGAACTGGAGGTGGTGCGTGCCGTAGCAGGTGTCGACGAGCACGAACTTTTCGCCGTCCGGGTCATAGTACGAGGCGTGCCGACCCGTGCGCCCCACGGAGTAATACTGGGCAAAGGGGTTGTCCGACCCCTCTCTGCACCAGTCGGGGTTCTGGAACTGACGAACCGTCGATGTCATCCAGACCCGGCCCTTGTGATCCATCATCGGGTTGTGCGGGTCGGACCGCTCGTTGGCCCCGACGCCCCACAGCTCCTGGTCTCCCCAGTAGTAGGAGGCAGTTTGCACGTCCGGGAACCGAGTCGGCATCGTCTCGGGATCCGGTCGTACCGGAATGGTCAGCTCGACGGCCGAGTTCGCCACCGGGTCCACCATCGTGATGGTGCCATGCCCGGCCGACACCCCGTAGACCGGCCCGTGGCCGTTCATCTCCGGATTCCGCTTGTCGGTCACAACCTCGTCATGGATGAAGGACGTGTCCTGCCCCCAGTCCCACAATGTGACGACGACGTTCTGCTCGAGACCATCGGGACGCGGTGGTGCCTCGGGGATGGCGCCGGAGGCAATGCGGTCGGTCCAGTCGGCGAACATCTCAAGCGCCGGCTCGCGACCGAACCGGTTCATCGCACCGCTCATCTGGTTGCCGCGCTGCCCGGTTTGCACCCGGTGATCCCAGGCCGCCACGGTTGAGTCGAACTCGTCCCGGTGCTGCACGACGCGCGTGGCGGTGTTGCCAAGCTGGTGACACAGCTGGCAGCCCTGCTTCATGTTGTCGACCCACTGCGACTGGCTGCCCATGGCCGGGTTGATACCGTTGCCATCGTTGCCAGTACCCGGGAACTCACTCGCGGCGGGGGGCTCGATCAGCGAATACCAGTAGTTGCCGGGGTAGTACTGCGCGGCGTCACGCGGCGTCGGTGCAATCGCGGCGGTCAGGGCCACGTCTTCTTGCCCTGTCGACAGCTTGACCTTCTCGGAATCGACGAGGCCGTAGCCTCGCACCCAGACGTCGTAGGACGCCTCGGGCATCTGCGGCAACACGAAACGGCCACTGTCATCGGTGACGACGATCTTGGCGAACTTCGTCTCGAGCTCTTCGGTCTCGGCGATGACCCAGACCCCGGCCTCGGGACCATTGTCACCGCTCACGGTGCCGGCGATGACGCCATCGGGCATACCGCTCTGACGGGCGGTCGCGCCAACGCTCCAGATGGCCAATCCAGCCACCAGCAGTGCCACGAGCGTGAGTGAAAAACGTGGGCGGAATGCGGTACGCATCTTTTCTGTGTCCTCCCCCGCACCCAGACCAATGCGCAAACTATCCAAGACTTCGACGCGCTATGGATGCGGCTTGAGCGCTCACTTTACCCGAGGGGTCGCGGAGTGGTCAACGCCCGAGCGGCCGATCCGCAAAAAAGGTGGACTTGGCGAGACCGTCGCGGTTCGGTATGATCACGTCCTTGTCCGCACAGTGGTACCCGCCCAACCTACGGACCGTGTCTTGACCCGGCCTGCAGATACGGGCCTGTGGGCCCAGACACTCGATACGCCGCCGCGGCCGCCCGCTGACCGTTTTTTCTCACGTCGCCAATGACTGTGCGCCCGAAGAACGCCCGGCCGGCCACGCTCACGCTGACGTGTGCGTTGGCCCTGTTTCTCGGCACCGGGGCATACACGCTGTTCGGTGCGCAGCCGGCGGCGCCGGACGAACCGGTAGCCAGTGCCGAGATCGAGACCGATCCGGAGCCGGTCGACCCGATGGCGCAGCCTATCGACTTCAGCCACGCGCACCACGTGACGGAAGTCGGGATCGACTGTCAGTTCTGCCACGCATACGCGCGCCGGGGACCAGTCGCCGGCATTCCGTCAGTACAACGGTGCGCCGGGTGCCACCAGACCGTGCTCAGCGAGCAGCCGGAAATTGTCAAAGTGCTGGACTACTGGGACAACAAGGAACCGATCCCGTGGCTCCGGGTCCACGACTTGCCGGACTACGTGCGGTTCTCGCACAAACCGCACATCCGAGCCGGCGTCAACTGCGCCGATTGCCACGGGGACGTGGCCGCGATGGAAGCGGCCGTGCAGGTCGAGTCGCTCAGTATGGGTTGGTGTCTCGATTGCCACAAGGAACGCGAGGCCAGCCGCGATTGTCTCACGTGCCACTATTGAGTCGCCGCGCCGGCCACGAGCCCTCTACCGGGTCCACCGACCCGCGGCACCAGCGTCGTGCGCAACCGTTCGGGGGAAGAGTCGCGTGAAACAGGACAACTCGTCGCTTGTCGAAGTCGTCGAACGGCGGACGTTCCTGAAGGTCCTGGGCAGCGCCGGACCCGCCATGGCGATCTCCGCCTGTTCGCCGGTACCACCGGAAAAGATCATCCCGTTCGTCATCCCCCCGGAGGACGTCATTCCGGGTGTCGCCACCTGGTATGCCAGCGTGTGCGGCGAATGCCCGGCCGGATGCGGCACGCTGGTGCGGACCCGTGAAGGTCGCGCGGTGAAGGTGGAGGGCAACCCGGAACACCCTGTCAATCGGGGTGGGCTGTGCGTTCGCGGGCAGTCATCGCTGCAGGGCCTGTACAACCCGGATCGGATTCCCGGACCGCAACGCCGGCGGGTCACCAACGCGGCCGCGGGCCAGAGCGTGTTGGAGACGTTGCCCTGGGACGATGCCCAGCAGGAATTGATTGACCGGGTACAGACGCTTCGAGACGCGGGCCGCGGGGACCGGATCGTGGTCATCACGCCCCCACTGACCGGCACGATGGCCGCACTGACGTTGGCCTGGGTGGAGGCCCTCGGCGGGGCCCGCTGGTTCCGCTACGAGCCGTTCGCCTACGAGGCGATCCGCGAGTCCAATCAGCAACTCTTCGGACGTGCGGAGGTGCCACGTTACGACTTCGCGAACGCCGACTGTCTCATCTCGTTCGGCGCGGACTTCCTCGAAACGTTCAGTTCTCCCGTCGGCTACGCACGTGATCACGCCGGACAACGCCGGGTCCGCGACGGCGAGAAGGCGCGGTTCGTGCAGATCGAACCGCGTCTCTCCATGACCGGGGCCAGCGCCGACGAGTGGCACGCGGCGTCTCCCGAAACCGAGGGCCTGGTAGCCGCGGCCATGGTCCAGACGATCATCGGCGAGCAACGCGCGCAAGGGGTGTCCCCGGAGACACAGGCACAAATCGCCGCCCTGGTCGCGTCCACCTCACCCGAGCGTGTTGCGGCCACGTCCGGGCTGTCGGCCGACACCATTCGCGCACTGGCCCGAGAGTTCTCGGACCCGGCGCGCGGTCCGGGACGCAGTCTCGCGGTGGGCGGCGGCGTCGGGGTGTCCGGAGCCAATGCGACGGCGGCACAGTCGGCGGTCACGCTGCTCAACTATGTCGCCGGCAACATTGGAGCCACCGTCGACTTCGGCGCGGCCTCGACCCTCGATGCGTCCACGTACGCCGATATGCGGGCACTCGGAGAGTCGATGCGCAGCGGGGCGGTCGAGCTCGCGGTCATCTACAACGTGAACCCGGTCTTTTCGATGCCGGGCGAGGCCGACTTCGCGAGGGCGCTAGCCGACGTGCCGTTCGTCATCAGCCTGTCGAGCCTGCCGGACGAAACGACCGAGCACGCCGATCTCCTGCTGCCCACGCACACGCCGCTCGAATCGTGGGGCGACAGCAATCCACAGCGCGGGGTCTACGGACTCCTGCAGCCAACCATGCAGCCGGTCTTCGACACCCGCCATGCCGGCGACCTGATGATCGCGGTGGGGCGAGCGCTGGGGGGCGATACCGCGGCCAATTTTCCGAGGCGGGGCGGGTTCTACCGGTATCTCCGTGACACATGGGAGGCCATGCAGCCGGCGCCGGAACCGGTGACAGACGCTACCGACGTCGAGACCGCGACCGAGGAACCCGATTTCGAATCCTACTGGGCCGACGCGTTACGTCGAGGCGGCACGACCGTCGCAGTCGAGCCGGTGGCGGTGGAGCTCCGGCCGGGCGTCTTCGACACCGATCTGGCTGGGGCGCTATCGCCAGGCCCGGCATCACGATCGCACGTCCTGGTCGCCTACCCCTCACTGCACTTCTTCGACGGTCGAGGGGCGAATCGGCCCTGGCTCCAGGAAATTCCGGAACCGTTGCTCAAGACGACCTGGGGCACCGGGATTGAAATGACGGCCGAGACGGCGAACGCCATCGGCGCCGAAGAAGGGCAGCTCGTCGCGGTCGAGTCAGACCATGGGCAGGTGGACGCGAGCGTCCTCATCAACCCTCATCTGGCCGACGGCGTAGTGGCGATGGCGATCGGGCAGGGCCACACGAACTTCGGACGCTACGCGGATGGTCGAGGGGTGAACCCGATCGCGCTGCTCTCCGCCGAGCCGGAGACCGGTTCGGGTGGGGTGCAATGGACCGGCACCGGCGTCGACCTGACCGCCCGCGATCTCGCGCGGCCAATTCCACGACTGCAGCGTGCCTTCGACCAGGAGGGTCGCGAGATGGCCCAATCGGTGTCTCTGGCGGCGCTGGTGGCCGGCGACGTCCATCCGGAAGAGGCGCCCTTCAGCCTGCACGAAGACCACGAGCACCCGGTGCATCGCTGGGGCATGTCCATCGACCTCGACGCGTGCAATGGGTGCAACGCCTGCGTGGCCGCGTGTTATGCCGAGAACAACATCCCGGTGATGGGCGCCGACCGTATGCGGCGCGGCCGCACCATGTCGTGGCTGCGTATCGAGCGCTTCGAGGAGTCGGGCGCCGGCGGCGACGGACCGGACAACCGGTTCCTCCCGATGCTGTGCCAGCACTGCGACCACGCGCCCTGCGAGACGGTCTGTCCTGTCTACGCCACCTATCACACGGACGAGGGCTTGAACGCGCAGGTCTACAACCGCTGCGTCGGCACCCGGTATTGTGCGAACAACTGTCCGTACAAGGTGCGCCGCTTCAACTGGTCCCTTCCGGAATTCGAGGCGCCGCTCAATTTGCAGCTCAACCCGGACGTGACCGGTCGTAGCGACGGCGTCATGGAGAAGTGCACCTTTTGTGTGCAACGCATCCAAGCCGGGAAAGAGACCGCGCGGGACGAAGACCGGTCGGTGCGGGACGGCGACGTGACCACGGCGTGCGAGCAGAGCTGCCCGGCCCAGGCCATCGTGTTCGGGGACCTGAACGACCCGGGGAGCCGGGTGTCACAGCTGGGTGACGACGCCCGCGCCTACCACGCACTCGCCGAAGTCAACACGCGGCCGGCGGTGACCTATTTGAAGAAAGTCACGCCCGACGCCTGACCGGGGGCCGGTCGATACACCGTGTCATGAGTTTCGCGAAGATCAACGACGACATCCTGCGCACGCTCCGCGCGCCCGGCCCGATGTGGTACGGGGGCGTGCTGCTCGCGCTGTCGGCGGCGCTGGTCGGACTCTTCGCCTTTCTTTACCAAGCCCGGACCGGCCTCGGGGTCGCGGGCTACGAGCACCCGATTCTGTGGGGCATCTACATCACCGACTTCGTGTTCTGGGTCGGGATCGCCCACTCCGGCACCCTGATCTCGGCGGTCCTCTTCCTGTTCCGCGCCCGCTGGCGGACGGCCGTGGCCCGGGCCGCCGAGGCGATGACCGTGTTCGCGGTCATGACCGCCGGACTGTTTCCGATCATCCACATCGGACGTCCGTGGTTCTTCTACTGGCTCATCCCGTATCCCAACGAGCGACAGCTCTGGGTCAACTTCCGGTCTCCGCTCGTCTGGGACCTGTTTGCGATTTCGACCTACCTGACGGTGAGCGCGATGTTCCTGTATCTGGGCCTGATGCCGGATATCGCCGCCGCGCGGGACCGGGTCAAAGACTGGCGCCAGCCCATCTACAAAGTGCTCGCGCTCGGGTGGCGCGGCACCAGCCGACAATGGCAGCACCATACGGCGCTCTACGGGTTCTTCGCCGCCCTGGCGACGCCGCTGGTGGTCTCCGTGCACAGTGTCGTGTCCTGGGACTTCGCGGTGGCGATTCTCCCGGGGTGGCACAGCACCATTTTCGCGCCCTATTTCGTCGCCGGCGCCATCTTCTCCGGCATCGCGATGGTGATCACGCTGCTCCTGCCGCTTCGGCGCATCTTCAAGCTCGAGAGCTACATCACCGTCCACCACTTCGAGAACCTCGCGAAGCTGATGCTGACCACCTCGCTGATCGTCGGCTACGCGTATCTCACCGAGTTCTTTGTCGCCTGGTACAGCGGCAACCCATTCGAGCAGGGCACCTTCTACGACCGCATGTTCGGCCAGTATTGGGGCTATAGCTGGATCATGTTCACCTGCAACGTGATCCTGCCGTTGCTGCTGTTCGTCAAGTCGTTCCGGACGAATCTGAAGGCCCTGTTCGTGCTGTCGATTTTCGTCAATATCGGGATGTGGCTGGAACGCTACGTCATCATCGTGACGTCGCTCTCACATGACTTCGACCCGGCCAACTGGGCCGGCGTCTATCAACCGACCTGGGTCGAAGCGGCGATCACGATCGGCTCGTTCGGTCTGTTCTTCACCCTGTTCCTCCTGTTCGTCAAGAACTTCCCGGCGCTGTCCATTACCGAAATGAAGGAAACGATGGATCGGAAGGCCGAGTCGGACCCGGCCGCGTCCTGGCCAGAACCGGTCTAGCGCCATGGCAGACACGACACAGATTCTCGGCATCTTCGACGACGGCGCCAAGGCCGCCGGCGGGGCGCGCGCCATTCTCGATGGTGGTCTGGGCGACGTAGTCGCCTATTCCCCGGTGCCCGACCACGCCATCGACCAGGCCCTCCACGTCGGGGTCAGCCCAGTCCGGCTGTTTGTGCTCATCGGCGGACTACTGGGATGTGCCACGGGGTTCCTATTTCCGATCTATACAGTCCTCGACTGGCCGCTGATCACCGGCGGGAAGCCGCTGATCTCCATTCCGCCGTTCGTGGTGATCGCATTCGAGCTGACCATCCTGTTTGGCGCGCTCGGCGGGATGGCCTCGTTTCTGTGGCTGTCTGGGCTTCCTCGCGTGACCGGGCCGTCGGCGCCGGACGATCGCTTCACCAACGATATGAACGGCATCAGTGTGACCTGTCTCCCGGAAGACGCCGACGCCGTGCGCGCCACTCTCAAGCGGCACGGCGCCAATGAGGTCAAGGGATGACGAGACCGACGCATCGGGCCGGGTTGCTCGCCGTCATGCTGACGATGGGCAGCACCGTCGCGCTCGCGCAACTGCCGTTCATGCGCAACATGTACACCGGCCCGGTGGTGCTGCCGCAGGTCGACACCAGGGCGCCGGTGGAGGACACCATCGCCGTGGACGGCGACTGGCTGCGCGACCGGGTCGAGTCGCTGAACATACCCAACCCGGTCCGCAATACACCGGAGGCCCGCGCCGAGGGCGCGCAGATGTATGACGTGTACTGCGCCGTGTGTCATGGCGCCACGGGGCAGGGCGACGGCCAAATCGCCGACCATTTCACGCGGATGCCCAATCTGGCGCTGCCGTATGTCCAGGACTACACGGACGGCTGGATCTACGCCATCATCCGCGAAGGTGGCCGCAGCATGCCACCGTTCGCGCACTCGATGAGCGTGAGCGAACGCTGGTCGCTCGTGCACTACGTGAAGACCTTCGAAGTAGCAACTACCCCATGATCCCGGTCGGCACCCCCATCGTGTCTGAACGCACGCGTCGCCTGTGCCTCCGCGCCGGCCTTGTAGGTGCCATGGCGTTTCTGTACGGCCTGGTGCTGGGCGACAGTATCCGGGCGTGGCAGTCGCTCCTGGTGAACTTCCTGTTCTTTGGAGGCTTGGCGCAGGCGGGCGTTGTCATCTCAGCGATCATGCAGGTGACCTCCTCCCGCTGGGGCCGCGCGCTCAAGCGCACGTCCGAGGCCACCTCCGCGTTCCTGCCCATCTCATTCATCCTGCTCTTGGTGTTGCTGGCGGGGGCGAACAGCTGGATGCCGTGGGTGCACGAACCGGTCGAGTCGAAACAAGCCTGGCTCAACATCCCGTTTCTGGTGATCCGGCAGATCTTGGCCGCCCTGCTGCTCGGCGGGCTGAGCCTACTGTATGTCCGACACTCGTTACGGCCCGACATCGGCCAGCTCGACGAGTCGGGCGAGCACACCGCGGCGGGTATCTCACGGCGTGTGATCGCCGGATGGCGTGGCCTGGCGGAAGAGCGGGAAGCCTCGCAGCGGGCGCAGGACCGGCTCGCCCCGGCGATTCTGATCGCCTACGGGTGGGTCTTCACGCTGGTCGCGTTCGACTTCTTCATGTCCCTCGACCCGCACTGGTTCTCAACCCTGGCCGGCGGCTTCTATTTCATCGGCAACCTGTTCATCGGGTTCGCGTTTCTCGCCGTGATCGCGGTGTGGGCGCGGGAGCGGCTGCGGTTGACCGAGTACATCGGTTCGCATCAACTGCACGACATCGGCAAGCTGTTGTTTGGCTTCTGTATCCTATGGGCCTACCTGTTCTTTTCGCAGTATCTAGTGATCTGGTACGGCGACTTAGCTGAGGAGACCGAGTTCATTTATCACCGGATGCACGGCGCCTGGGCGCCGGTGGCCTGGACCGTGTTCGCGATGGCGTTCGTGATCCCGTTCGTGGTGCTGCTGAGCCGCGGGATCAAGACCAATCCCCGCGGGTTGACCACGATTGCCCTGGTCGCCTTCGCGGGCATGTGGCTGGAGCGCTTCATCCTGGTGTCCCCGTCGCTCTGGCGCGGCGAGGGGGTACCGCTCGGCCTGATCGAGATTCTGGTCACACTCGGCACGGCGGGTGCGTTCGGATGGAGTTATACGACCTTCCTGCAGACCTTCCCAGTGCTGCCGCTGGCCGACCCCCGGCTGGCACCGGCGTCGGCGCACCCCATGGCCCGCGACCTTCATTAGGTTTGCTCTCGAGGTGCCCGTCTGGACGGCGTTGCTTCCTTGGTCACAGCCCGCCTGGCTGCTCCCTCGTCGCGCCTTGCCAGCCGAACACCTCGAGAGCAAACCGCCCCGGATCTTCGTTTAGCACCCTGTTCGTACTTGGACGGGGCTGCGCCCCGAACCCCACGCGGGCCCTCGCGGGTGGCCCGTGTTATCCTCGTCTGCTTTTTACCGCGTGAGTGTTTCGTGCCGCCCCGAACCCATCAGTTCATCTCGGAACCGGACTCGGGCGCCGCGCCCTTCTCGAAAGAGTGGCGCGTGCGTCGGCGGTTCGAGCGGCGCGTGCGGTTGCTCGGCATCCCGGAGGACCTGACGGGATGGAGCGTGCTGGACCTTGGGGCCTGGCACGGCTATTTCTCATTCGAGTGCGAACGTCGCGGCGCCGATCGGGTGCTCGCCATTGACCGCTTCGCCTGGGACCAGTTCGGGATGGATGAGTTCCTGGCCGCGCACGAACGCCTGGGCTCGAAGGTCGAGCACCAACATCTCGATGTCCACGACCTGGACCCGGCCACGCTGGGCCAGTTCGATCTCGTCTTGTTTCTCGGCGTGTTCTACCATCTGCGGAATCCGATGGCGGCGTTGGAACGCATCGCGCAGGTCACCAGGCGGCTGCTGATTTGCGAAACTCATGTCCTGCTGCCGTTCATCCACGAGCGCTATCCGCTCGTCCCGTTCTTTCCCGGTGACGAGCGCGCGGACGAGCAGACATACGACCTCTGCGGAATTCCGACGATGACCGCACTGACCGAAATGCTGAGGTTCGCTGGCTACGGGGACGTGGATGTCACGTATCGACCCTCGTTTCGTTATTGGAAAAAGCTGGTCGCGCTCGCGACCAACCGTCCCCAGTCGGGACGCGGCATTGTCCACGCAAAGCCATAGCCGACGGAGGTCTGGCGAAGGGACCGTGATCCAAAAAACAAGATCGAAAGTCCACGAAGATCGTGGTAATTGGATAATTCGGCCACTTATTGCTCTCAAGAAACGTAAATATCGCACTTGTGACGGCAAAAATTCGGGAATTGTCTCTCTAGGACCCAAAAAGTCCTATTGCACTCGGAAACGCGATAAAAGTGCGAAAATTATCACTAGTGGCATCAATAATGGGAATTTTTTCACGGCTCAGAAGACACGCGACCAACCATCAGGGACAGACCTGTGTTGAAACGGGGGCGGCCGGTGCCCGCCGCACAGAAAGGGTAGAACGATGAATATTGCAGTACTCGGAATGGGCACCATGGGCGCCCCCATGGCCAGGAATCTCCTCAAGGCGGGTCACAGCGTTGTGGTGCACAACCGGACGCGGGCCCGAGAGGAACCGCTGGCCGAGGAGGGTGCTACCCGCGCCGAGAGCCCGGCCGAGGCTGCGGCAGGAGTCGACATCGTGCTCTCGTGTGTCTCAGACACACCGGACGTGCAGCGGGTGCTGCTCGACGCTGACACCGGCGCCATCAACGGCCTGCGAGAGGGAGGCCTGGTCATCGACTGCTCGTCGATCGCACCGGCCGCGACTCGCGAGATTGCCGCGACGTTCGCGGCGAAGGGGATCGGGTATGTTGATGCCCCCGTGTCAGGCGGCTCCGAGGGGGCCATCAAGGGCACCCTGGCCATCATGTGCGGCGGCAGCGAAGCAGACTTCGCGCGAGCCACTCCGGTGCTCGAGGTGCTCGGCGCCAAGATTACCCATATCGGTGACGTCGGCGCCGGTCAGATCGCCAAGGTGGCGAATCAGGTCGTCATCGCGGGGACCTTCCTGGCCCTCAGCGAGGCTCTGACCCTGGCGAGTAAAGCTGGCGCCGACCCCGAGAAGGTTGTCGAAGCAATCGGGGGCGGAGTGGCCGGGTCCTGGATTCTGCAGAACCGCTCCGCCAACATGCTGAACGACACCTACCCGCTCGGCTTCCGCACCCGCCTGCATCGCAAAGATCTCGGGATTGCGCTGGACACGGCGCGGGCGTTCGAGGTGCCGGTCCCGATCGCCAGCCTGGTCGCGACCATCGAGGACAGCCTGATCGCGCAGGGTTTCGGTGACGAAGACATGTCGAACCTGGCTCGCTTCGTGCGCAAGGGCGCCGGGGTACCCGACGGTCCGATGAAGGGCTGAGCCGCCATGCCCAGGAAAGTCTTTTCAAGTTCGACCGCCGCGCTCGACGGACTCCTTCACGACGACTTGACCCTGATGGTGGGCGGGTTCGGCCTCTGCGGCGTGCCGCAGAACCTCGTGCTGGCACTGCGCGATTCGGGAGTAAAGGGGTTGACCTGCATCAGTAACAACGCCGGCGTCGATGGCGCCGGGCTCGGGTTGCTGCTGGAGAGCCGACAGATCGACAAGATGATCGCCAGCTACGTTGGCGAGAACAAGCTGTTTGAAAAGCAGTACCTCGACGGTACGATCGAGGTCGAGTTGAACCCGCAAGGGACCATGGCGGAGCGCATGCGAGCCGGCGGGGCCGGTATTGCGGCGTTCTTCACCCCGACCGGGTACGGCACCCCGTTGACCGAAGGCAAAGAGGCGCGCCAGTTCGATGGACGGTGGCATGTGCTGGAAACCGCGCTGCATGCGGACATTTCGCTGGTCAAAGCCTGGAAAGCGGACGAAGACGGCAATTTGATCTATCGGATGACGGCCCGCAACTTCAATCCACCGATGGCGGAGGCCGGCCGCGTCACCGTAGCCGAGGTCGAAGAAGTGGTGCCGGTCGGCGCGATCGACCCACACATGGTGCACACGCCAGGCATCTACGTGGACCGTATCGTGGTCGGTGAAAACCAGGAGAAAGTCATCGAGCGCCGGAAAACTCGAGAAGGATAGCCGCCAGCCATGCCGCTGAACCGCGAACAGATGGCCGCCCGTGCCGCCCAGGAGATCAAGGACGGGTACTACGTCAACCTCGGGATCGGCATCCCCACGTTGTGCGCGAACTTCATCCCGGACGACGTCGACGTCAAACTGCAGAGCGAGAACGGCCTGCTCGGTATCGGCCCCTACCCCACCGAGGACGAGATCGACCCGGATCTGATCAACGCGGGCAAGGAAACGGTGACCGCCGTGCCGGGCGCCAGCTACTTCAGCAGTGCGCAGAGCTTCGCGATGATCCGCGGCGGGCACATCGATCTCGCCATTCTTGGCGCGATGCAGGTCTCGCAGACTGGCGACCTGGCCAACTGGATGATTCCCGGCGCCATGGTCAAGGGGCCGGGCGGCGCGATGGACCTGGTGACCGGCGCCAAGCAGGTCTTGATCGTCATGGATCACGTGTCCAAACGCGGCGACAAGAAGATTCTGAACGACTGCAGCTTGCCGCTGACCGGCCAGCGGGTGGTGAACAAACTGGTGACGTCGCTCGCCGTGATTGAGGTCACGCCTGAAGGCCTCAGGCTGCTCGAGCGCGCCCCGGGAGTGTCAGTGGCGGACATTCGCAGCGCCACCGAACCGGAACTGCTGACCGACGGCGACGTGCCTGAGGTCGCAGTGCAGTAAACACACACGGCTACAACGACTCAAGAAAGCGGCGGATGCTCTTCTTCCTGAGGTAGAACCCTTTCAGTCGCTGGTCGCCCGTGACCAGGGTCGGAATCGTCGGCACACCCTCACGCCGGGCGCGGCCAAGGTTGGTCAGCAGCTCGACCCTCTCTAGGTTGATGTCGGGAAACTCCGGAAGTAGCTGCTTGAGTGACAGACCTGCCACCTGGCAGCGGGGTCAAATCACCGAGTGATAGAAGGTGACGGTCTTCATTGGTTGCCTTTCCTGGCTTGGACGGGGCGGCGCCCAGAACCCCACGCGGCCGCGCTAGATCGGGCTTGTGTCGCGTGTACGTGCGTGCCTCGCAGGTGGCGAGGCCAACGACATCAGCTTCCGCCAGACCGCCAGCACGGCCGCGGTGCCGAAGATCGCTCGAGACAGGAACCTCGCCTCGTCTGGCTGCGGCACCACCAACCACACGCCGACCACCGCGACGCCAGCCACCGAGAACAGCCACCCGGCGAACCGGTGCACCCGCGACCAGTCGAACGGCTCGTCTCCTGGCAACCACGGCGAAAGCAGCTTAGGCAGAAAGTTCCCCCAGAGCGCCGGCACGAACAACATGACGAACAGCCACCGCCCCGGCCGGCCGGGGTCGACCGTCCAACCCCAAAGGCCAACGCCGGTGAGTAACAGCACCGAGCACCAGGCCAGGGTCTTGGGCTTCGACGGCAGGATCACGCTTCCCTCTTGGCGATACGGTTCGGCAGCGGGGTGTGCGCGCCGAGCTTGAGCTCGAACCCGAACGACTCGGCGAAACCCAACAGCGCGGCCTCGAGCACCGACATCTGGAGCCGGTATGTGATCGTGGTGCGGCGCCGGTCGGCGTCGACCAGACCGGCCTCACGTAGCACATTGAAGTGTCCGGACATCGTCGCCTTGGTGAGCGTGAATTCGTCGGCCAGTTCCCCGGCCGTCATCGGGCGCTGTCGGAGGAGTTGCAAGACGCGGCGACGGGTCGGGTTGGCCAGGGCTTTGAATATGCGGTTCATGTTTTTATTTCGTATAATACCGAAATAACATCGCCGATGCAACAATCTTCCCGGATCTCGCCGGCGCCTGGTCTGGCGTCTTGGGATGCAGGGGCAAGTCCCTTATGATCAGTGATGCAACGCGCATCCGTGCGCCGGAGAACCACGCTGGAGCGGGCGTACCGCCCCGCGGACCCGAAGACTGTCAACACGCGGAGATACGAAGTCCCATGACCACTACGACCCGATGGGGAGCCCTGCTCACGGTGACCGCCGCATTGTTGAGTGCAGCGCCAGTTACCGCCCAAGACGACCCGGAGTTACCTGAGCAGTATCGCGAGCCGATCCCCTTCTATCCCGACGTGCTGGGCCCCTACACGTTTGCAATTTCGTCGGAGAACGGTGAGGCGCAGAAGTTCTTCAATCAGGGCATGCAACTGATGTACTCGTTCGCGAAAGTGGACGCGGTGCGCTCGTTTCGCGAGGCCTGGAAGCAGGACCCGGATTGCGCGATCTGCTTCTGGGGTGAGGCGTGGGCCTGGGGATCGTATCTGAACGGGCCGATGCGACCGCCGGAAGCCCCGCACGCCTACGCGGCCGTTCAAAAGGCGATACGACTGTCCGAAGTGCACGCCACCGCTCGCGAACGGGCGTATATCGACGCGCTGTCGGTCCGTTACATCGAACACTTCGAGGTAGACAAGCGCCGGGAGCAGGACGAGGTGTACGCGGAAGCGATGCGGCTCCTGGTTGAGCAGTACCCGGACGACCTGGATGCCGCCACCCTGTATGGCGACGCCTTGTTCTTGCTCGAGCCGCGACGCGGCACACGCGACGTCAACGACCCACGGGTACAGCGCTTACATGCGGCGCTGGAGAGCGTATTGGCGCGCGATATCAAGCACCCCGGTGCGTGCCACCTTTATATCCATGCCACCGAGTCCACGACACGGCCGGACAAGGCCGAGGCCTGCGCGGAACATCTCGGCAGCGCCGTGCCGGGGGCCAGCCATATTAACCACATGCCGTCGCACACGTGGAACGAGGTCGGGCGTTGGGCCGATGGCGTGGAAGCGAACACCCGGGCCTGGCATTCCGACCAGAGGGACGCGTTCGGCACCGGCATCGCCATCTACCCCCAGCACAACCTGCACATGCTGCTGTTCGCGGCGTCGATGGACGGCCAGGGCGCGGTGGCCATCCAGGCCGGCAAGGATTACCACAAACTGACTGGCAACAGCGTCCACCACGCACTGACCCTCTTGCGATTCGGTCGGTTCGATGAGGTGCTCGAGGTGACGGAGCGCCCGGAGGGCGAGGTCGAAGGGGGGCTCTGGGACTTCGCGCAGGGCTACGCACATCTGCGTGAAGGTGACGCCGATTTCGCCGAGGTCTATCTGAACCGGGTCAAGCACACCGCGGAAACCTCGGAAGCACAGATGCGGTTCCACTCGGCCGAGGATCTGCTCGGCGTGGTGGCCGATCTCCTCGAGGGCGCGCTGCATCGCGAGCGGGACGACCTGGACGCGGCGATTGCGGCATTCGAGCAGGCGGTGGAGTTCGAAGACGCCCTGGGATACGACGAGCCGGAGCCGCTTCCGTTCGCCGCCCGGCACTGGCTGGGAGCGGCGCTGCTGGAGCAGGAGCGATACGCGGAGGCTGAACAGGTCTATCGGGCGGAACTCGAGGACCACGCGCACAATGGGTGGTCGCTGTTTGGCCTCAAGACCGCTGTCGAGGCCCAGGGTCGCACCGACGCCGCGGTGGACGCCGACCTCGAGGCGAGTTGGGACAGAGCCGATATCTGGCTCAGAGCGTCGCGGTTTTAGTGGTTTCCTGCCGAGGTGCCCGTCTGGACGGCGTTGCTTCCTCGGTCACAGCCCCCCGGGCTGCTCCCTCGTCGCGCCTGGCCAGCCGAACACCTCGACAGGAAACCGCCCCGGAGGTCGCCTAGGCGCGCACATGCGCGCCTCGCGAACGCGGAGTGGGGCTCTCGGGGTCCCCGCGCAGCGGTCGCGTGGGGTTCGGGGCGCAGCCCCGTCTGACGAGGTCGTGCCCATCTGGACGGTGTTGTTGCCTCGGTTACAGCCCGCCGGGCTGCGAGCGCGTCGCGCAAAATCGTGCGGCTGTTCAGGGGACCTCCGTGGGGGAACGACCGGCTAGTCGAACGCCCTCCCGCGCCAGCATCAGGAGGCGCCCTCACGCTCCTCCTCCCGGACCCGGGCCAGCGCCGATGCGAGCAGCCCGGTCGGGCCGGCCACGATTCCGAGGCCGGCCATCAGCACGGCGAAGGTGAACATCGTCCCCCGAGGGTCACGGGAAACGCGTCGCCGTAGCCGACCGTGGTGAGCGTCACCACCGCCCACCACAGACTGTGGAACACCGAGGCGAACTGTTCCGGCTGCGCCTCGTGCTCGAAGTAGTAGATGCCGACCGCTGACAGGTAGAACAGCATCACTGCGATACCGAGAAACACCAGTAGCTCCTCCCGAGCCAGAGCGACCGCCCGCTGAAACCGTCCGATGACGCTGCTGTACCGAGCCAGTTTCAGGATACGCAGCAGCCGCAGTAGCCGCAGGGCCCGCACGGAGCGCAGATCGATGCCCAACGATACGTAGAACGGCAGAATCGCCACGAGATCGATAAGGCCGGAGAAGCCGCAGACGAACCGCCACCGGTCGTCGGCCAGCGCCACGCGCAACCCATACTCGATCGTAAACAACACGACCAGCACGACCTCGGCCAGCTCGAGCCCTGAGGTGATCGCCGGCGGCAGATTCGGCAGAGTCTCGAAAGAGAACGTCGCAATGGAGGTGAAGATGAGCAGCACCACGACCGAGTCGAACACCCGCCCGGCGGGAGTATCTGTCTCCTCGACAATGCGTTTGAGATTCATGAGCCTCGTGAACGATCGGTAGGAGCGGGTGAGACTCAGCCGTTCTGCTCGTAGGCGACTCGCAGCAGCCGCTCGACGTCGGCCGTGATCTCGTCCAGGGCGGTCACCGACACCCGGTCCGTCGCCTGGCCCGGCGCACCCGAGGGCGTCAGTAGCGGTGATTCGGGCGGGTCGACGAAGCGGACCCCTATGTCGACCCGGGTGCGGGTCGCGGCCGCCACTGCCGCGAACTGTCGCCGTCGCACGAACGGCGTCTATGTCGAGCGCCCCCCGATCGTAACGTCGGCGCCAAACGCCTCCACGATCTCTCGAACACGATCGAACAGCGGCCGTAGCGCCTGCTTTGCGCCGACATACTGCTGGTCGACGTACTCCTCCGCGCTGGGCCGATGCCAGCCGGCGCCACGCGCGGCCGCGTCGGCGACCGCCCATTGCGAATTCTGAGCCACGCCGTGTTCGGATTTCAGCCAGCGTCGCACACCGGTCTGGTCCAGCGGATCTATCCCGCCGGCCGTCACGACGGCCACCCATTCTTCCAGGGTGCGGCCGGTCCGCTCCTTCATCGACTCCGCCACCGCGGCCATCATGTCGGTCGGACGTGTGGTTGTCACCGGTGCACCTCCTCCATCGCACTCTGTCAGCAGCGTGACTCGTCGCGCCTCATGCCTCGCGCGGTGGGTTCCAGCCATCGGGTCATCGGCGGGGTGGGCGTGCTGACTCGAAGGACTTTACCACCCGAGTCCTCCCGGAGCCGGCGGAGGGCGGCTCGCGTCTCCGAGCGGCTGCGTCACCTCAACCGGTGCATGAGCCGGCCGCGGTCGCGGGGTACACCATCATCACGCGCAGGTCGGTCCTGAGGCCACGGGCTCGCTCCGCCTCGACCAGTTCGGCGTGCGGCGGCAACAGTCTGTCCCGGAGGATGACGCGAAACCCGCGCCGTTCGTAGAACGGCGCATTCCAAGGGATGTCCGTGAATGTCGACAGCGTGACGGCCGGGTACCCGGCCCGGATCGACGACTCGCACACCGTCCGCAGCAGGCGGGAGCCGACACCCCGTCGGCCGTGCTCCGGCAGGACCTGCAACTCGTCCAGATGGGCGACCCGACCCACCTCTTTGACCAGTGCGAATCCGATTGGCAGGCCCTCAGGGGCCAGCGCCACCCACAGGTGCCCACGTCTTTGGGCCTGGGTGAACTCGTCGATGGAGCTGACGCGTTCGAGAATCGTCGAAGTCAGTCCGGTCTGGTCCAGCCAGTCCTCGAACACCACGGAGCCCGCCGCTCGACCTCGGGCAGTAGCGCCACCTCACGAGCATGCGCGAGCCGAACGGCGTACCCATCGTCAGTCACGACGTCGTGAGGTGCGGTCTCACTCGCCTCGACCGGGCGCGCGACG
>Ga0310124_10000950_pt1 | contig 20496 bp, 23 predicted proteins | sample CB11b_AW_Bot5_MG_FD_203507 | JGI IMG/M metagenome (GOLD analysis project Ga0310124, IMG submission 203507) | Marine microbial communities from Western Arctic Ocean, Canada - CB11b_AW_Bot5 | ecosystem: Environmental > Aquatic > Marine > Oceanic | place: Canada: Western Arctic Ocean | collected... | reverse complement strand
ACGGATCGGCGTCGCGGTACCGGCACAGGAAACACCCCTCGTCCCGGTCGGTGGACTTGACGTAGTCGAGTCGCCAGGGGGCCCAGAGCGGTGTCTGGTCGGTCATGAGGTCTCGTCTCCGTCGTCTCCGTCGTCGACATCGTCGTCCCCCTCGGCGGGACTTGCCGTTTCATCCGCTTCGACATTCTGGACATCATCCACCGGGTCATCGGACTTCTCGATCTTGTTGCCCCGCAGCCAACCCGTCACCTTGCTGAATCCCCATCCGATCGCCCGGCCATTGAACACCGCTTCGGTCCAGGTCTCGCGATCGATCGAGAAGTTGGACCAGACGGCTTCGATGTACGGTTCGCTGGTGTCCCGGAGCGACCTGTAGAAACCGTGTTTCCGAATCGTGACCATCGATTCGATGTAGTGGCTGATGACCTTGCGATTGAGCAGTCCGCCGACGACCTGGACTCCGGTCAGTGCGCCTTGCCCGACGGTGCTGATCTTCTGCAGGGTCAGCATGGTGACGGCACCCGAGACGCCCAGCAGGCCGACATTCTCTTCCCCGGCCACCTGTTTCATCTCGCTCCAGAGCGCCTCGAGTTCGTTCTCGGGGATCACGCTCGTGATGTCGGCTCCGTCGAGCGCGGCCCGGGTGGCCTCGAGGGTGGCCCTGAGATCCTTGACCGATAGCGGTGGCGTGTCGAACAGTCCGGCCGCCTCCCCGGTGGCGGCCTGGATCGCCCCCAGCAGGTCATCGACCGAGTTGATCGTCGACTTCTCGTCGATCAGCCCCTTCTCCTTGAGTTCGGTTGCCAGCTCCCGGGTGTAGGCCCGGGCACCGTAGGCGACGTCACTGACGACGGCCATCAGCCAGATGGGTGAGCACGAGAGGGTGGCCCAGCCGGCCAGGTCGACGAAGTTCCCCACCGCCTTCCTCGCCAGGTACCCCTCGATGGCCGGCTGCTCGCCGTCGGGATCCGGGGCGACTCCGCCGACGTCGGATGCCAGGAAATTGAGCGAGTTCCTGATGACGATGCCGTAGGTCCTGGAGTCCTGGAAGGCTCGAGGAACCAGGAACTGGGCCGTTTCACGGGCCGCTCCGGCGGCCAGGCCGATCGAACTGCGAACGGCTCGTTCGGGCAGCGAGAGGCCGTAGAAGAGGTATCGGCCGGCCGATGCGACCGAGTCGGCCAAGCCACCGCCGTCGGTCTCGACGGTGTCATCGGCCGTATCGAGCCACTCGGTTCCGCAGTCCTCGCACCGCCACGCCTTGCCGGCGGTCCCCGTCATTTCCCCGTCGCACAACGGGCACGTCCGTGGCTGGTTCATCGCCGATGGACCGCTCAGACCGTTTCGGGAACCACGAACGGCTTGCGGTAGTTGCGGGTCAACAGCGTGTTGGCCTTCTTGTCGTCGATGAACCGTTCGGCTTTTGGATCCATGTTGAGCGGTCGCCCCAGGTGGTAGCTGGCCGAGGCCAGTTTCTCGCCGACCACGTCGAGGTTCTCGCGGACCTTCTCGATCGATGACAACACCTGCGGGTTCTCTCCGAGTGTCCGATCACGGTTGCGGAAGGGGACACTGACGCCGAGGCGGTAGGAGATGTTGCAGAGGTGGCACAGGGCGCTGGAGTAGTGACCTTCGAGCACGTCGGCGTTCAGGTCGGCGACCTTGCGGCTGCGGACGGCGTGAATGAAGCTGCCGAATGCGCCCCCGGGTGTCACCTCGACCTTCGGTCCCTGGACCTTCTCGGGCTTGCCGCCACCCTTGGGGTAGAACGTCCCGCTGCGGATCATGCCCTCGGTCGTGTAGAACTCGTTGTCCACCACCCGTCCCATGCTCTTGTGCTTGCCCACCAGCCCGCGGGTTTCGAACAGCAGCAGGGCCTCGTCGTACTCCATCACGGTGACCTGGGTGTTGGGTGTCTGGCCCTGGTCGTCGTAGCCGAAGCGGCCGCCCATGCTGACGATCCGCTTGGGCAGGGTGGCTCCGGGGATCGCCCAGCGGGCGACGTCCATCTGGTGCACCCCCTGGTTGCCGGTGTCGCCGTTGCCGGTGTCCCAGAACCAGTGCCAGTTGTAGTGAACCAGGTTGCCGTGGTAGGGCTGGTCGGGTGCGGGTCCGAGCCAGACGTTGAAGTCGAGCTCGGCAGGCGGCTTCTCGTTGGCCTTCTTCCCGATGCTCCAGCGGGGCTTGCAGCAGTACCCCTTCGAAACGGTCAGCTTGCCGTACTTCCCGCTCTGCAACGCTGCGATCTCGCTGGCCCGGCCACCGCTGGACCGCTGCTGGGTCCCGTGCTGGACCATCCGCTTGTATTTCCTGGCCGCTTCGACCAGCTTGCGGCCTTCGGAGATGTTGTGAGACAGGGGCTTCTCGACGTAGACGTCCTTCCCGGCCTGGCATGCCCAGATGCTCATCAGCGAGTGCCAGTGGTTGGGAGTGGCGATCGAAACGATGTTGAGGTCCTTATCGTCGAGTACCTCGCGGACGTCCTTGATCGGCTTGGGGGCGGTTCCCGAGATGTTCTTGACGTCGCCGATGGCCCGGGCGTACTGGCGGCTGTCGGGATCGACCACGTAGGCCACCTCGACATCCTTCATCTTCGCGTACGCTCCGTAGTGTGACCGGCCGCGGCCGTGCAGGCCGGCAACGGCGACCCGCAGTCGGTCGTTGGCGCCCAGGATGTTGCCCGAGGACTTGGTGCCGCTGATGGCGAACGTGGCTCCGGCAGCCAGTGACGATTGCAGGAAACGACGACGATTCGGACCGATCATGACCTACCTCTTCTTGTGGACCCCGGGTGGAAACCACCCGTCAGCTGCGCTTATACCCCAGCTCGACGCGAGGTTGCAAGCTGGGGTGCGTGGGTCATTGGGCCAGCTTCGTCCTGGCCCGCGAAAACACCGCGTCAAACATCTGCTCGGTCAGACGCCCGGTGAACGTGTTCTGCTGGCTGGGGTGGTAGCTGCCCAGCAGCCAGCGGTTTCCGGTCAGTGGGGCAACCGCCCCATGGGTGAATTTCGGGAGCCGTTGGCTGCTCCATTCGCGGCGACGGATCAGCTTGGCCAGTCCCTGCCATGCCAGTCCGCCCAGTGCCACGAAGACCCGGGCCGGCACCGCGTCGATCACCTGCTCGAACCAGTGCCCGCACGCCTGGAGCTGCTCGCGGGTCGGCCTGTTCTTCGGCGGCGCACAGTGACAGACGTTGGTCACCAGGCAGTCGAGCAGTTCGAGTCCGTCACCGGGGCCGACCGACTCGGGCTGGTTGGCGAACCCCGCCCTGTGCAGCGCGCGGAACAACCACTCGCCGCTGCGGTCACCGGTGAACATCCGTCCGGTGCGGTTGGCTCCGTGAGCCCCGGGGGCCAGTCCGACCACCAGCAGCCGAGCCCGGGGATCTCCGACCACCGGCACCGGACGCCCCCAGTACCGGTGATCCTGGTACGCGCGCCGTTTGGTCCGAGCCACCTCGGCGCAGTACTCCCGCAGTTCGGGACACCGCTCACAGCCGATCACGTTTCGGTTGATCGTCTTGATTTTGGCCATCAGCGGTATCGTCTCAGAGCGGTTCGCGTGCGTCCACCGGGTCCCGTTGCAACCGGCAGATCCGTCATGCCCGCGCCAGACTCACCGCGGTGATCAGGCAGGTGTCTTCAGGTACTTGCCCGGCAGGCCGTTTCGGGCATAGGATTACGACAAGGGAGTGCCGGGAGGACCCGGTGCCCCGGGACCCGTCGGAGACGCTCCGGTGTCGAAATTCGGACAGACCATGGCCTCGCTTGTTGCCGCCGTCCCCGCAGCGGGACTCGCGGCACTGCTGATCATGACCTTCATCACCGGTGAGCATGCCACCGAGGTGACCGGCAACGTCCCGTTGCTGATCCTGGTGGGCGCGACGCTGGGGGTCAGCGTGCTGGTGGCGTTGATGCCGGCCGGCGTGTTGATCTTCGCCGGCGGAAGCAAGGTCGCCGTCGGTGACGATGTGCTGGTCGAAGATGAACCAGGCACCGGCGGTGGGGACGACGATGATCCGTTCGTCGACGAGAAAGATGACGACGATGATCCGTTCGCCGAGGACGAGTCCGACGATGAGTCCGACGATGAACTCGACATCGAGGGGCTCGACGAAGAGGACATCTTCGCCGAGGATGACGACGTCTTTGGTTTCGACGACGAGTGATCGACCGCTAGCTGCTCGCGCTGCGGTAGCTTCGCAGTGACCAGGTGAAGATCATCCGCGAGACGATCAGCCCGATCCCGGCCGCGGCCAGGCCGATCACGGCCAACCACGCCTGGTCGCCGAGCGTGTTGAGCAGCACCCGTGACGGGACGGTCACCACGACCAGGACCGGCAGGATGAAGGTGAACACGAACCGAATCACGTCGCCGGCCGGGGTCGCCGTCTGATAGATGCTCCGCGGGTAGCGGGCGAAGATGGTGATGTAGAACCAGAAGTCGTACAGGCCCTGGTTGCGGCCGAACCAGATCGCGGTGCTCGCCAGCGAGATCATCAGGCTGTAGAAGATCGTCACGCCGACGGCGATGAACAGCAGGTACAGTGCCACGCTGCCGACGGTCACCTTCACCTCGGTCCCCGGCGGCAGGTTCGCCAGGGCGTAGACCAGCAGTCCGACCGAGAGCAGGGTCTGGTTGAGCATCGCCAGGTCCATCTTCTCGAACGAGATCAGGAACTGGGTGTCGATCGGTTTCAGCAGTGCGAAGTCGAGATTGCCGGTGCGGATCAACTCGCTGAAGTTCGCCGCGTTGGGCATGAACAGTGCCTCGATCAACGCGTTGATCAGCATCCCGGTCGCCATGAAGACGAAGTACTGGTATTCGTTCCAGCCCTGCGTGATGTGCTGGACGTTGTGGAAGATGATCTTGAACAGCAGTATCTGGCTGCAGAACCACAGGGCCCGGGTCATCACGGTGATCAAGAAGTTGCCACGGAAGGTCATTTCGCGGATCAACGCGTTGCGGGCGAACGTCAGCCAGACCCGTCGGTAGTTGGGTTGCTCGCTGCCGGCCTGGCTCATGACCCGGTCCGTTCGACGCCGGTTTCGCCTGCGTCGATCCGTCCGATCACCCACGATTCGGTCCGCATTGTTCCCAGCCGCCGTTGCACGCTCTCGACGTAATACGGGTCGAGCACCAGCACGAAACCGATGCCCATGTTGAACACGCGGTACATCTCGTCGGTCTCAACCTGCCCCAGTTTGCTGATCCAGTCGAAGACCGGCGGCACCGGCCAACTGCCCGTCTCGACCACTCCCCGGCATCCCCCGGGGAGGATCCTCTGGATGTTCTCTTCGAGTCCACCCCCGGTGACATGGGCCATTCCGTGGACGACCGTCTTGACGCGGTACCGCTGCATCACTTTCCGCAGGACCCGGGTGTAGATGCGGGTCGGGGTCAGCAGCGCGTCGCCGACGGTCTGCCCGAGCGACTCGACGTCGTCGCCGATGTCCAGTCCGGCCGATTCGAACACCGCCTTGCGGACCAGGCTGTAGCCGTTGGAGTGGATGCCGGCCGAGGCCAGTCCGAGCAGGACGTCTCCGGGTCGGATCGCCTGGCCGTCGATCAGCCGTCGGCGTTCGACCACGCCGACGCAGAAGCCGGCCATGTCGAAGTTGTCGCCGGCGTACAGGTCGGGCATGATCGCCGTCTCGCCCCCCAGCAGCGCCGTGTCGGCCTGCAGGCAGCCGTCGCTGATGCCCGAGACCAGGTCGGCGATCAGCGGCGGGTTGTCGGCACCCAGTGCGATGTAGTCAAGAAAGAACAGCGGTTCGGCACCCAGGCACAGACAGTCGTTGACGCACATCGCCACCAGGTCGATGCCGACGCTGTCGAACCGCCCGGCCATCGTCGCCACCGTGACCTTGGTGCCCACTCCGTCGGATCCCGCCACCAGCACCGGGTCCCGGTAGCCCCGGCCCAGCAACCGGCTGCCGGGATTCAACCGGAACAGCCCGGCGAAGCCCCCGGGCAGGTCCATCACCTGCGGTCCGTGGGTCCGCCTCAGCAACGACGGCAGACGCTTCATCGCGTCCCGGTACAGGTCGAGGTCGACTCCGGCGTCCTTGTAGGTGAGCGGGGCCATGGGGCGGTGCAGCCGATGGGTCCGGGTGCGATGTGCAGCCCGATCATACCAAGGCGCTTCGACCCGGCAAGGCGGCCGACCTCGGGTCGGACGGTGGCACCGCGGTGGTTATCATGCCTTCCATGACCGGTTCACCGCGACGTGTGCTGTTTCTCTGTACGGGGAACTCGTGCAGAAGCCAGATGGCCGAGGGGCTGTTGCGGAAGCTGGCCGGATCGGATCTCGAAAGCCTCTCGGCGGGCGCCAGTCCGTCGGGGCACGTCCACCCGCTGGCCGTCGAGGTGATGAGCGAACTGGAGATCGACATCTCCGGGCAACTCAGCAAGTCGATCCACGATTTTCTGCCACCGGTGGGGACTCCGCCTGACGTGGTGATCAGCGTCTGTGACGACGCGGCCGAACAGTGCCCGGTGTTTCCCGGGGGCGGGGTCCGGCGGCTTCACTGGCCATTTGACGACCCGGCCGATGCGACCGGGACCGACGACCAGAAGCGGGCGGTGTTTCGCCGGGTGCGGGACGAGATCCGCGCGTCGATCATCGAGTGGGTCAGTTGATCACCGCCATCGTGCTATTCGACCAGCGCCTTCATCTCGCGGACGGCTCGTTCCAGACCCACCAAAACGGCACGCGAGACGATCGAGTGTCCGATGTTGAACTCGCAGATCCCGGGGATCGCGGCGACGCGTGAGACGTTGCGGTAGGTCAGGCCGTGGCCCATGTAAAGCACCAGTCCCGCGGCCCGGGTCGCTTCGGCTGCCGTCGCCAGCGCTTCGAACTCGCGTTCGGTTTCCTCGGTCGTCACGGCATCGGCGTAGGCCCCGGTGTGCAGTTCGACCGCGTCGGCCCCCAGCTCGGCTGCCGCGGTGATCTGTTCGGCGACGGGGTCGATGAACAGGCTGACCTCCATCCCGGCCTCCTGGAGTCTTCGGCAGGCGGTTCGGACCCGTTCACTCTGTCCGAGGACATCCAAGCCTCCCTCGGTCGTGATCTCCTCACGTTTCTCGGGCACCAGGGTGCATTGGTCGGGCAACGTCTCGAGCGCGATCCCGATGATCTCCTCCTCGGCGGCCATCTCGAGGTTCAACTTCACCTGGACCGTTTCCTTGAGCAGCCGCACATCCCGGTCGATGATGTGTCGCCTGTCCTCCCGGAGGTGGATCGTGATCCCGTCGGCACCCCCCAGTTCGGCCAACGCCGCGGCCCACACGGGGTCGGGCTCGATCGTACGCCTCGCCTGGCGGATCGTTGCCACGTGATCGATGTTGACTCCCAGGGCCGGCATCGCGAGTCTCTTTCTTTTGCAGGGAACAGGTCACCGACGGAGTCGTGGCCTCGCCGGTTGCGTCGATTCTACAGGCCGTCGCCGTTGACCAACAAGCAGCTGGCCGACGGCGAATCGAGCCGCTTCTTTCGTCTCACCGGTGAATCGAAGCAGCTGACATGAACGAACAACAACTGATCGGTTCGATTGTCGCGCTGCTGGGCGGCCTGGCCTGGTATCACCGGCGTCGGCTGCTCGAGCAGACGCGCAAGGGCCGTCGCTTGGTTGAGTGGTGCGGTTTCGATCGAGCCCGCTGGGTGTTCGGTGCCCTGGTGGCGGCGATCGTGGTGTTCGGTGTCCTGTTGGTGTGTGAGGTGATCCGGCCCCGAGGCGGGTAGGCACTTCCAGCCGATCGGGGCTGGCAGCGGCCTGGTTGATCGTCGACAATGGAATCGACGTTGACGCATTCGGGAGCGATCCAATGAGGCAGAAACTGAAGATCGTCATCGGCGGCTGTGGGCTGTTGGCCGTGGCGCTGTGTGTCGGCGACGCGCTCGAAGCCCAGGTGGGCCGGTCGGGACCGGAGAAAACGACGCGACAGTCGGCCAAGGGACGTTCGGTCCGTTCGAAGTCGGTGTCCGGCAAGGGGAGCAAGTCGATCAAGAAGGGATCCAGCACCAAGACGATCGACGTCAAGGTGCGGCGGTTCCAGGAGGGTTTTGTTCGCGATGCGGCCGAATTGGCCAAGCAGTACGAGGACGCCGGAAACCTGGTCAAGACCCGCAAGATGCTCGAATTGATCCTGAAACTCTCCCCCGAGGTGAAGGGCGTACGTGCGAAGATCAAGCAGATCGATGAGGCGATGCTGTCGGCCAACGGGTTGAGTGCCGAGGTCAACACGGCCCGCGGCTGGGGCCAGCCGGTTGCGGCCGTCTTCAAGGGGCAGCCGTTCCGGATCCGCGCCGCGGGCGATTATCGCTTCGTGACCAACCTGTCGATTGGCCCGTCCGGGTTTGCGATTGCCGACGCCGCCCGTGACATGGCCGTCGACATCCGCTGCGGTGCCCTGATCGGCGTGGTCGTGCCGCCCCCGGAAGCCGGCAAGAAGCCCGAGCCGGGCAAGCCGTTCCTGGTCGGGGCCGGCGGGACGATCACTCCAAAAGAAACCGGGCTGCTGTTCCTGAAGATCAACGCACCCAAGGGTCACAAGAGCAGTGGACGGCTGAAGGTCCGCATGACCGGTCACGTCCGCAAGCCGTGACCGATCGACCCGCACCGGAGAATCCTCCGATGGTCACATCGATGCGTCGACTGAGGGTCGGGTTCGTGGGCCTGGGGCGTCGCGGCCGGTTCCATCTCCAGCGGCTCAGCCTCCGCAGTGACATCGTGCCGGTGGCCATGGTTGCCGGCGGGCCGCAGCAGGTCGATGTCGGAGAACCGGCCGGGTGCCGGGTTGTGGCCGATTGTGACGAGTTGCTTGCCGACGAGGACATCGACGTGGTCCTCGTCACCGAGACGGGACCGGGACGACTCGAGACGGTTCGTCGGGCCCTCGACGGTGGTCGGTCGGTCGCGGTGCCCTCGCCGCTGACAGTTGCCGAGGCGGCTCTCATCGCTGCCGGCGAATCGAGGCCACGCCTGCTGGTTCTCTCGAATTGCCTGGCCGACGACGATTTTCAGGTCGCTCTGGAACAGGTCCAGTCCGGCCGGCTTGGACGGCCTCGGGCCCTGGTTCACACCACCTGGGGTTTCGTTGGCACCGGCAGCCGACAAGCCACAGACGACAGCCGACTGCCGTTCCCACTGCTGGATCGGCTCGAACAGTTCCTGCTTCTGACCACCACCGACCCCCTGTCGGTTTCGGCGCAGCGGCTCTCCGGGAGCGGTTCACCCGAAGGGATCGCTGTCCGCATCCTGTCCCCCGGTGGAGTGACCGCAGGAATCGAATACCATCCTTCCAGCCCGGTGCCGCTGGCCACCGGCTGGATGATCGCGGGATCCGACGGAGGGTATCGTGACTTCGAGGTCTTCTCGGTGACCGATGACGAAGAGGTCTACGGCACACCGTTGGCTTCGCCGTCGATCGATCTCGACAGGGTCTACGACGACCTGCTTGACCAGTGGCACGATGACGCACACCATGCCGATGTCCTGTGTCGAGCCGATCGACTGGTGCGGCTGGTCGAGGCGGTGCGTGTGTCGTTGGTGAGCGATGCCGAGGTCGCGGTCGGTTCCTAGAAAAACTCCGCCGCCCGCTCCTGTGCCAGTCTCGCCGTGGCGTAGGCACATGCGGCGGTGGCGACCGGTCTCGAAAAACACTTGTCCAGGTCCACCGGCCGCGCGGCGGCCAGTCGCGAGTGGGAACCGGCAAGTCGGCGGGCCAGGAAGGCTCCGCTGCCGCTGAGCAGCACCGTGTTGCAGATGTCGGGTCCGAATGACCGCTCGAGCACGCGATCGACAGCCACGGCGATTCGCTCGTACTGCCGCCCGGCGATCTCGACGGCCATCTCCAGCAGTTCCCCGTCGTCGATCTCGGTCGTATCGCAACAGATCATGCGTGCCAGTCGACCGGCGGCGGCGGCGCGAGTCGCCGGCAGGCCGTTGGCTGTGTCGCGGTCACCGGGATTCTCGTCGCGGTCGCCGGTCAGCAGGTAGACATCGCCGGTGGTCGCGAACAACTCGGCGGCCACCTCGACCGGGCGTCCCCCGACGGTCAGTTGTGAGACGACCGAGCAGACGGGCGAACGGACCACACCGGTGTAGACCAGTTCACCGCACTCGAGCCGTTCTCGGTCGGTCAATCCCCGCGGCACCGGCACTCCGTCGGTCAGCGGGATGATGTCGGTCGTGGTGGTGCCCACGTCCAGCAGCATCGCAGGACCCTCGCCGGTCAGTCGTCCGGCGAACGTCGCCAGTGCGTGCCAGTTGGCCGCCGCCACCAGGCGGGGAATCTCGACCGCGTCATCGACCGAGACGAATTCACCCCCGGTCTGCCACACGACGACGGGTCGACCGGCTGCGACGTCGGTGACCGCATCGAGAATCCGGCGAACTCCCTGGTCCTTGGTTCCGAAACAATCGGCCAATTCGGCCGTCATCGTCACCGCCACCGCATCGGCGACCGGCAATTCGCTCAGCAACGCGGTCAACTCCTGCCCGAGTCGTCCCGGTTCCCGCCAGATGGCGAAGGGTCTCGAAACGGCAGCGCCATCGACGCCGGCCGCCTTCAGGTTCGCCCCACCGATGTCCAGTCCGATGATCTGCATGGTTCCCAGGGTGTCGGTCACGTGTCACCGGCCACAGGTTGCCGGGGTTCCGCTCGAGGTGAACTCGATCATCTCGCTGTGCCAGTGCAGGGGAAGAAACTCCCCAGGCGCATGTTCGGGGAACAGGGCCAGCCGGCCCAGTGGAAACCGGGCGAGTTGGCGGTATCCGAGAAACGAGGTGGTCAGGCGGGGGTTGATCTCCAGGACGATCGGCACCTGGTGCACGTCCAGCAGCAGGTCGACTCCGACCCATCCCCCCAGCCCCTCGATGCTCCGGCAGGCGTCGGCGGCCAGCCGGGTGACGGCCAGCGACGATGGTGACTGGATCGGCAGGCAGGGAATGCGACCGCCGTGATAGACGAAGTGCCCGTCGTCGTCGAATTCTGCGGAGACGAATTGTTCGGCGACGGGCAGGCAGGTGATGTCGGAACCGGAGACCAGGACCGCGACCGAGACGGGCCGTCCACTGAGCAGCGGTTGCACGACGTGGTCGGGGTGGGGTGGGGGTTGGTCGGGTGAGCGAACACGGATCCCCATCGATCCGGCTCCGTCTCGCGGCTTCCAGACAACCGAATCCGAGTCGGGACGGGGCTGGTCGGCGGTGCGGGTCTCGACGACGGGAATCCCGTGCTGCTGCAGGTGGCGGACGGTCATCAGCTTGTCCGAACAGATCGCGATCGCCGACCGGCTGCATCCGATCCAGCGGCCGCCGGTGGCATGGACCTGCTCACAGCGTTGTTCGAGCAGGCCGTCGACTTCAGGGGCGATCACCAGCGTGCGATCCGATCTGCCGGCCAGGCGGCCGAAGGCCTCATCGGATGCGGCCACGCTCTGCACGACTTCGACCTCCACGGTTTCCACCGGAAAGCGTCCCAGCCGGGCGTCCCAGGTGGTGACAACTTCGATCTCCGGATCAGCCGAGAGATCCCGGGCCAGGGCGACCAGCATGGCACGGCCCTCGGTTGCCAGTGACCCTTCGAGCGGTCGATCGGCCCACGCGCCGCTGGTGATGTGCTCGGAGACAAGGACCCGTTGCACGGAGTCGATCCTCTGGTTGCCTGTCTGGGGACGACACTGCCGGATCAGTCTTCTTCTTTCGTGTTCGACGTTTCTTGCTGCGCGACGAACAGTTTCAGCACTTTCTCGGCACTGTCGGATTCGACCAGCACGATCGCCGAGTCCCCGGCCTTCAACCGGTCGTCCGGTCCAGGCATCCAGATGGCCGGCGGGCGGACGATGGTGGCGACGAGTCCCGGGTTCTGTGGAATGTCCTTCAGCGGTGCCCGGGTCATGACCGATCCTGCGCCGACCTCCAGTTCGAGGACCTCGGCGTCGCCGCCGGAGATCTTCCGTCGGCTGATCACCGGGCCGCTCTGCAACATCGAAAGGATCTCCTCGGCCAACACCTCGCGGGGGCTGACCGATTTTTCGATCCCGACCTTTGTCAGGACGTCGGAGTAGTCCGGTCGCCGGACGACCGACAGGATTCGCGGACACCCCATCTCGTTGGCCTCGACGCCGCAGACGATGTTGTCCTCGTCGTGGCCGGTGGCGGCGACGAACACGTCGGCGTTTCCCACCCGGGCGTCCTCGAGCTGGCTTCGTCGTGTGCCGTCGGCGTTGAGCACGGTCGAGTGTTCGAGCTTGCTCGCGAGAAACTCGCAGCGTTCCTCGTCGTGTTCGATCACCGTCACGTGGAAATGGTGGCGTTGTTCGAGGATGTTGGCGAGCGAGAAGCCGGTTTCGCCTCCTCCGGCGATGACAACGTGTTGTCGAGGCGGCGGCTTGTGTTCGAAGAGTTGACGGATCGAGTCGAGTTTTCCGACGCAGCCGATCAGGGTGACATGGTCTCCGACCGAGATGAAATCCTGGGGCCCGGCGATGCCGTTCCGCTCCGAGCCGGCGATCATCCCGACACGGATATCGCCGGGGAGGTTGAGATCGATCAGTTGCCGGCCGGCCGCCTTGGCCTCCTTAACGACCGCGACCTCCTGGACCTCGACCTCTCCCTGGGCGAGGTTCTCCAGGGCAAACAGTCCCCGGGCACGGATTTCCCGGGCGAGCGCCAGGGCGGTGAGTTTTTCGAGACTGAAGAGCCTTGCGAGTCCGAAGTGCTCGGCGATGTTGAACGTGTTGGTGTCGAGGTAGGAGGGGTGCTGGATTCGCGACACGCTCCGTCCGGCTCCCATCTTCTTGGCGATGCTCGCCCCGACGATGTTCACTTCGTCCGAATCGGTCAGGGCCAGGCAGAGTTCGGCCGTGGGGGCGCCGGCCTGGAACAGGACAATCGGGTCACAGGCGTTGCCACGGATGGTGTGCACATCGAGCCGGTCCTCGACTTCGGACAACGCCGACCGGGACTGGTCGATGATGCAGACGTTGTGGTGTCGCGCACAGAGTGCTCGGGCGATCGAGGTGCCGACCGTCCCGGCGCCCAGGATGACGATGTTCATGTCGGGTCGCTCGATACGTCGCCGGATTCGCGAGCCAGGATGTGCTCGCACCGCGGGTTGTTCAGGCAGTCCTCGGCGATCACCAGGTCCTCGATCACCCGGCCCCCGATGATCGTCTCGTTGACGATCCGCGGGACATCCTCCAGTCTCACGCCGCCGTAGAAGATGCCCTGGGGGTAAATGGCCAGGGTTGGTCCGTGTTCGCACTGGTCCAGGCAACCGGCCGAGTTGGCTCGGACGGCCGGCTTGAGTCCCCGCTGCTGGACCTCGGCCTTCAGGGCCGCCCGGAGGCGTGCCGATCCGTCGGGATCGCAGCAGCCCCGTCGGTGGCCGGGGGCCCGCTGGTTGCAGCAGACGAAGATATGGTGCGTGAACGCCGCCATGACGTCGTTTGTACCCCCTTGATCCGGCGATGACCAGCGACGTAATATGGGCCGCCCGGTCGGGGCGGAGCGGTCCTCGCGAGTCCTGACGGCCGATGCCCGTCACCAACAACGGACGCGTGCTCGATGTGGGTCAAGGTCTGTGGGGTCCGCGAACAGCCGACCGCCGTCGCATTGGCCGGTCTTCCCGATGGAGACCGCCCGGATGCGGTGGGCCTGAATTTCTATCCCGGCAGTCGGCGGTGTGTCGAACCTGCGACGGCCGAGCGAATCGTCGCGGCCCTGGACGGAGCGATCGAGCCGGTTGGGTTGTTCGTCAACGCGTCGCTTGAACAGGTCGTCTTGCTGCAACGGGACCTGGGCCTGCCGACGTTGCAGCTGCACGGCGACGAGACACCCGAGTTCCTGGCCGACCTGCGAACTGCGTGTCCGGGAGTGAAGCTGCTGCGGGCGGTGCGGGTTGACGAGACCGGACTCGATGAACTGGCCGGGTATCTCGAGAGTTGCCGGGCGATCGATGCGGTGCCCGACGCGTGCCTGGTCGACGCTCGCGTGGAGGGGCTGTTCGGAGGAACCGGCCAGTCGCCCCCGTGGCAGGTGCTGGCACGCGAATATCGGACGGCCCAGTGGCCACCGCTGCTGTTGGCCGGAGGCCTGGGACCCGAGAATGTCGGCCGGGCCATCCATGAGGTGTCTCCGGCCGGCGTCGACACCGCCGGCGGGGTGGAAAACGACGACGGAGACAAGGACCTCGAGGCGGTGGTGCTGTTCGTCCGGAATGCACGGGCTGCGGCCGACCGGAAAGAGACCGGGCTGAGTGCGGAAAAGCCGGACGACTGAAATCGAAAGGTTCCGAGACTGGCGGTGGTCCGAGAAGGTCAGCCGTTGAGAATGGTCGCAGGTGCCGCCACAATGGGGGGCGTGACGGAGACCACCAGAACAATCGTGCTGATCGAGGACGATCGGGAGACGGCCGCGACGCTCGTCGGAGTGCTCGAATCGGCCGGCTACGTGGTCCAGCATGCGATCAACGGGATCGAGGGTCGCCGACTGGTCGAAACGCACGATCCCGGGCTGGTGATCACCGACATGATGATGCCGCGGATGGGTGGTTTCCCGGTGCTGGAGTTTCTGCGGACCCTGGAGAGTCCCCCTCGGGTGATCATGATCACCGCCAACGAAGGGGGACGGCACAAGGCCTACGCCGAGATGCTCGGCGTCCACGACTATCTCCGCAAGCCCTTCACGATGGACGTACTGCTCGAATCGGTCGAGCGGGCTCTGGCCGAGGCCGAGGCCGAGAGCGAGGCGGGTGGAGACGGGTGAACCGGTGCAGAATCAATCGACCCCGAGGTGGCTTTCGGTCTGCCGCGCCTTTTCGGACATGAACCAGCGGCGATACCACGGGTCGGGGTCCTTTTCAGCCACGTGGGCCGCCTTGGCCTCGCGGGTGAACTCCTTCCACATGTCCTCGGTTTCGTCAGTCGAACTGCGATAGTCATGAGGCGACGGGGTGAACTGCCGGGTAATCTGTCGCGTCGAGGTGCGGGCGGAATCGATCACCGACTGGCAACCGGTGGTCCAGAGCACGAACGAGACGATCGCCACGGCGGCGGTGCGGACAGAGAGCCGAAAAGTCGAGTGCTGAATGGTCATCTGGTCCTCGCTCGCTCCCCATGTGAGGCGGTATTCTGTTGAAATCGGGATCTGGGTCCAGAGAGATTTCCGGCGAAGGCCCTGCTGCGGGTGACGTGAAGGACGGATGATGACGATCGGGTCGATTGGTGCGGGGGTGATTTACGAGGGCGATCCGCTGGATTTGCTCGTGGTGGCTCCCCATCCCGACGATACCGAGATCGGTGTCGGTGGCGTGATCGTCTCGGCGGTCTCGGCGGGTCGACGGGTGGGGGTATTGGAGTTGACCGACGGCGAGCCGACTCCGAGGGGAAGTGTCGAGCGTCGTGCGGCCGAGACGGCGGCGGCGACCGAGGTGCTGGGGTTGTCCTGGCGAGGCAACCTGGGCCTGCCCAACCGCAGCCTGCAGGCCGACCTCGCGGCGCGAGGCGGGTTGGCCGAGGCCTTTCGCTTGACCCGACCGGCAGTGATCCTGGCTCCCTACTGGGAGGACGCTCATCCCGACCACGTCGCTGCCAGCCGCCTGGTCGACGACGCTCGCTTCTGGAGCAAGCTGACCCGGACCGACATGGCCGGTGACCCGTTCTGGCCACCCCGGCTGTACCACTACTTCAGCATCCACCTGCGGATCCATCCCCGTCCCTCGTTCGTCTTCGACATCAGCGACCACATCGATGCCAAGATGCGGGCGATCGACTGCTACGAGAGCCAGGTGACCGAGGGCCGCAGCACCGAGTTTCCGACTCTGCTCGATGACATCCGCGACCGCAGCCGGTACTGGGGCTGGACGATCGGCCGGTCCTACGGCGAACCGCTGATCAGTCGCGAGGAGATCGGGGTCGGGGCCTTCGAGGCGATTTGCTGATGGACAGCGAGGGGACCAGCGGCGTGACTGTCGAGTTCTTCGGGATCGCCCGCCAGCGGGCGGGGCGAACTCGGATCGTGGTCTGCCGTGGACTCGAATCGACCCGGCTGGGGGACGTGCTGTTGGCCACCGCCGAACGGTTGCCGGAACTGGCCGGCGAGTGCCTCGACGGGTCGCGGCCTCGGGACGGCTACCTGGCCAATATCAACGCCCGCCGGTTCACCGTCGATCCCGACACGCCGATCCAGGCCGGTGACCACGTGTTGCTGTTGGCCGCCGATGCAGGTGGCTGACCGCCGTTGTTGCAATTCGCCGTCCGGTGGTCTGCAATTGCGATATGTCAACCGTCCCGGGCTACCACGGCCGATATCTCCGCATCGATCTCGCCGATCGCACCAGTCGACAGGTGCCTTGGCCGGAGGGGGTGCTGCGGCGTTTCCTGGGAGGGGCAGGACTGGGATCGTGGGTGCTTCGTTGCGAGACTCCCGACGACGTCGATCCGCTCGCTCCCGAATCGCCCCTGGTGTTCGTCTTCAGTTCCCTGGTCGGCAGCCCCCTGACCACATCGGCCAAGTTCGCCGTGTTGGCCAAGAGTCCACTGACCGGGCGGATCAACGACTCGCTGTCCTCTTCGCACTTCGCCATAGCCGGCAAGCGGACCGGGTACGATGCGATCGTGATCGTCGGAGCCGCCGACGGGCCGACCACCCTGGTGGTCACGCCCGACGGGGTGCGGTTCGAGTCGGCTGAGACGGAGTGGGGGTTGGGCAGTCGCGAGACCGGGGGGCGAGTGCAGGACCGGCTGGGCGGTAAGCGGGCGGGCTTCCAGGTGGCGGCGATCGGCCCGGCCGGTGAACGGCTGATCAACTTCGCCACCATTTCGCATGACGCTCGTCACGCCGGGCGGGGCGGACTCGGGGCGGTGATGGGATCCAAGCGGCTCAAGGCGATCGCGGTGGCCGGTGATCGGGTGGTTTCTTATGCGGATCCGGACCGCCTGGTCGAGATCTCCCGAGACCTCTCGAAACGTTCGCTCGGACCGGCCACCGCCAAGTACCGCGAGTTGGGCACCGTCGACAACCTAATGACCTTCAATCGGCTCGGCTCGCTGCCGACCAGAAACTTCCAGAGCGGCGTGTTCGCCGAGGCGTCGAAGCTGGCGCCGGAATCTCTCGAGGCCGATCGCAATCGGACACGCTCCAGTTGCGCCGCGTGCACGATCGGTTGCGAACACATTTATCCGCTGGTCAGGTCCGATGAAGGGGCCGGCCGCGAGAACTCGGGTGGCGTGCGGATGGAGTACGAGAATCTCTTCGCGCTGGGGCCGTTGTGCGGGGTTTCGGATCCGCAGACCGTGCTCGCCGCCTCGGCCCGCTGTGACGAGTTGGGACTGGATACGATCAGTACCGGGGCGAGCATCGCGTTCGCGATGGAGTGTGCCGAGCGGGGGCTGGTCGAGATTCCCGGACTGCGTTTCGGCAACGGCGACGCGATGCTGGCCATGATCGACGACATCGGGAACCGGCATGAGTGGGGCGACCTGCTGGCCGACGGCACGCGGGCGGCGGCCGAGCGGATCGGGGGTGGATCGCAGTCGTTTGCTCCGCATGTGAAGGGACTTGAACTTCCCGGTTATGAACCCCGGGCACTGCAGGCGATGGCGCTGGGGTTTGCCGTCGGCACCCGCGGGGCCGACCACAACAGGTCGGGGGCCTACGAGGTCGATTTTTCGCCCGAGGTCGGTCGGATCGACGCCAGCCCGGAGACAATCGAGCTGGTGGTGCGGGTCGAGGACGAGGCGGTGCTGATGGACTCGCTGATCCTCTGCAAATTCCTCCGCGGTGTCTTCGAGGATCGGGTAGCGGGAATGGCCGAACTGCTGAGACCGGTGACCGGCTGGGATGTTTCTGCGGAGGAACTTCTTGAAACCGCCGGACGGATCGTCACCGCCAAGAAAGCCTACAACATCGCACAGGGTTGGACGCCGGCCGAGGACACCCTGCCGCAGCGGTTCTTCGAGGAACCGCTGGGGGAGGGAAGCAGCCAGGGGGCACAGCTCGATCCCGATCGGCTGGCCGCCCAGATCCGGGCCTACAATCTCTTCCGCGGGTGGACTGCCGAGGGTTACGTGCCTGCGGATCGCCTGGTGGCATTGGGGTTGGCCTGATTCGGCCGCGTCGGTGTCAATTGACCTCGGTGACCGCCGGTGCGAGAATCGCTCCGTGGCCACGCTTCTTCCGAGGTGAGTCTCATGGCTGAACCCTTCATCCTGATCCCCGGCCGGACCAGCCAGCAGGGCACGACGCTCAACGAGGGCAAGCATACCGAGGCGTACCGGGTGGAGATCAGCACGCTGCAGGTGGCTCCCGAGGACATGCAGCGGCTGGAACTGGCCGACGGAGATCTGGTCAGGGTCTACAACGAGGTGGGCGAATTCACGGTGCCGTGCATCACGGCCCGCGGAGACGAATTGCCGCCGGGGATGCTGTTTATCAGCTACGGTGACAACTCGAGTCGACTGATGGGTGGAGACACGCAGGGGTGCGGGATGCCCGACAGCAAGGGGCTGGACGTGTTCCTGGAAACGGCCACGGCGTCCGGGTAACCGGCGGATTCAAGACGACCAGAAGACGGAATCACAGACGATGAGTGCGACCGATGCAGCGACCGAGCCGTCACCCGGTTTGCGGGTTGTCCGGGACGCCACCTGCACCTTCTGCGGGTGCGTCTGCGATGACATGGAACTGACCGTCGAGGGCAACCACATCACCAAGGCGAAGAACGCCTGCGTGCTGGGGAAGGCCTGGTTCTTCAACCACCACATCGAGGACCGGCCCGAGGCGCTGATCGACGGCCAGCCGGCCGGCTACGACCAGGCGATGGACCGGGCGGCCGAGATCCTGCTCTCGGCCCGGTTCCCCCTGACCTACGGACTCAGCGACACCACGACCGAGGCCCAGCGGGTGGCGTTGGCGATCACCGACTGGATCGGCGGCATCGTCGACACCACCACCAGCGTCTGCCATGGGCCCTCGGGGATCGCTTTCCAGAGCGTGGGCGAGGTGACCTGTTCTCTGGGCGAGGTGAAGAACCGGGCCGATTACGTGATCTTCTGGGGCGGGAACCCGGCCGAGAGCCACCCGCGGCACTTCACCAAGTACAGCCTGATGCCCAAGGGCGAGTTCGTTCCCAACGGGCGGAAGGATCGCACTGCGGTGTTGATCGACGTGCGGAAGACCAAGAGTGCCAAGGCTGTCGATCACTTCCTGCGGGTCAAGCCACGCCGCGATTTCGAGCTGGCGTGGGCGTTGAGGGCCCTGGCCCGGGGCGTGGAACTCGACCCGTCGATCGAGGAGACGACCGGGATTCCGCTCGAGACGCTCGAGGAGATCATGGACGGGATGAAGAAGGCCAAGTTCGGGGTCATCCTGTTTGGCATGGGCCTGACGATGACCCGCGGCAAGCATTTCAACAGCGAGGCTGTACTCGCTCTGGCCCGCGACATGAACGAGCACACCCGTTGGAGCGCCAAGCCGATGCGGGGTCACGGCAACGTGACCGGCGCCGACAACGTCGTCAGCTGGTCGACGGGGTACCCCTTCGGGGTGCACCTGGGCAGCGGGTTTCCGAGGTTCAACCCCGGTGAATTCACCGCGTCGGACGTGTTGGCCCGGGGCGAGGCCGACGCGGCGTTGATCATCGCCAGCGACCCGATGTCGAACTTCAGCCAGCCGGCGCGTGATCATCTCGAGGGCATCCCCAGCGTGGTACTCGATCCCAAGCTCTCCGACACCGCCCGCATCGCGTCGGTCGCGATCACCACCTCGACCTACGGCATCAACACCGGCGGCACCGTCTACCGGATGGATGATGTGCCGATCCCGCTGCGTCCGGCATTTGATTCGCCCTACAAGAGTGACCTCGAGATCCTGCGGGGGATCGAGTCTCGGATCCGGCAGCGGCAACTGTCCGGGTCGCTCCCCGACCCGGCAGCGAGTGGCGTATGAGTTCGCTGCGGATCAGCGGGGGGACGATCTACGATCCCGCCAACGGGGTCGAGGGGCACGTCGGTGACATCTGGATCGTCGACGGGCAGGTGGTCGAGGCTCCGGCCGAGCCCGACGCATCGGCCGATCGGACACTGGATGCGACCGGCCTGGTCGTGATGCCCGGCGGCATCGACATGCACTGCCACATCGCCGGGCCGAAGGTGAACACCGCCCGGAAGATGGTTCCCGATGACAAGCGGAAAGCCGAACCGGTTCGTCGCACGCTGCTGACCCGCTCGGGCAGCGGCGGCAGTGTCCCCAGCACCTTCGCCACCGGGTACCTCTACGCCGGCCTGGGCTACACCACCGCGTTTGACGCCGCGGTCCCGCCGCTGGCCGCCCGGCACGCTCACGAGGAACTCCAGGACACCCCGGTCATCGACAAGGGGTTCTATGTCCTGATGGGCAACAACCACTACGTGATGAAACAACTGGCTGCCGGCGAGCCCGGGCGGTTGAAGGCTTACATTGCCTGGCTGTTGCAGTCGACCAA
>Ga0310124_10000945_pt1 | contig 20540 bp, 14 predicted proteins | sample CB11b_AW_Bot5_MG_FD_203507 | JGI IMG/M metagenome (GOLD analysis project Ga0310124, IMG submission 203507) | Marine microbial communities from Western Arctic Ocean, Canada - CB11b_AW_Bot5 | ecosystem: Environmental > Aquatic > Marine > Oceanic | place: Canada: Western Arctic Ocean | collected... | reverse complement strand
ACAATCATGTTGCCGATCGGATCCTGCACCGGGATGCCTACACCAATAGCCGCGGCCATCGGCTCCTCGATCAGATAGACTTCGCGGGCGCCGGCGCGGCCGGCACTGTCCTCGACGGCGCGCGTCTCCACCTCGGTAATTCCGGACGGCACGGCGACAAGCACTCGCGGCTGCATAATCTTGAAGCGGCGGTGTACTTTCTGGATGAAGTAACGCAGCATCTCCTCGGTGATCTCGAAGTCGGCGATGACACCGTCCTTCATCGGGCGGATCGCTTTGATATTGCCCGGGGTGCGGCCAAGCATGCGCTTCGCTTCCATGCCGACGGCGAGGACCTTGCCGGTCTCCGCCAGCACCGCCACCACGGAAGGTTCGCTGAGGACGATGCCCTGATCGCGGAGATACACCAGACTGTTGGCCGTTCCCAGATCAATGCCGATGTCGTTGGAAAGAAAATTTTTCAGTTTGCTGATCAGTTCAGCCATGCATGTAGCCTGTGGTCTCTTATGATATTAACATTCCTCGGCGGACATTCGCGTCAATATCGCGATAATTCCGCGCCCAAGGTGCGATCGACGCTAATACTATCATATTAACAGGAAATAGACAAGCCTCACACGCAATAGGAGAGAACATGCCGGAATCCGGTGAATTGACAGGAATCGCGGTGCGTTCGAAGTCGCGGGCGCCGATGCAGGAGTGCCTGGTCGCAGAAGCTACCACCGACAGCGGTATCGCCGGCGATTTCCGTGGCAAAGGCAAACGCCCGGTCTCCTTGCTGAGCGAGGAGCTCTGGGCGGAAGTCGAAGCGGAGCTCGGTGTGCCACTGCGGTGGACGCTGCGACGCAGTAATCTGCTGATCCGCGGTCTCGATTTCAGCGCCTTGGATGGCTGCACGCTGCAGTTCGGCTCGGCACAACTCATCGTGCGCGGCACGACAGCGCCATGCGGGCGCATGGACGAACAGGTGCCGGGCCTGACCAAGGCGCTTGGCAGCAGCCGGGGAGGGCTGTGGGCCACGGTCACCCGGCCGAGCACGATTCAAGTCGGTGACCGCGTCGAAATAATCGATGTCGCACCGGCACCCACCAGTTTCAAGACGTAGAACGACGTTGTACAACTCTGCCTGCCGTAATACCGTATGGCTCCCTTCCAACCCGGGTTCGAACACATGCATCGCCTGAAAACCCTGTTCCTGACATTGTTCGTGGTGGCCGTGTGCAGCGCTGATGAAGCAGTGACCGAGACACCTGCGCTGTCACGCAAGCTGCAGCAGATCGTCGATAAAATCGAAGCAGGCGATGCCAAATACGGCCCCCTGCTGGCTGAGTATCTCGGCGGCAACAAAAGTCTCGAGCGCAAGCTGTTACGGATGAAAGAAGGGCGCGCCGAGCTGGTCGCCAAGCTCGAAAAACAGGTAGCTAAGGAGCGAGAACCTCTCAGTAAGGACGTCGCCGAGCTCGAAAAGAAACTCGATCGGCTCTCCGATCGTTATGACCGGGCCGAAGAGGGCACGGCCGAATACGACAAGATCAAGGCTGAGATCGGGGTGTTCGAGAAAAAATTCCATGCCGCCAAGGACGAGATTGCGCGGCTTGAAGAACTGCTTAAAGACCGGCGTGATTTTGGTGATGCCAAAGTCGATGCCGAGGATAGTGGCAAAGGCAAGCCACAGGACAACGCCATGGTGGCGACTTTGCCGACCGTGCCGAAAGGCAGATGGAAGGGCGCACACCTGGTCTATCGCGGCAACGGCTGGCACGGCACCATGGATGACAAGGGTAATCTCACCGTTCGCATCGAGGACCCCAAAAAACCGCGCAAAACTCTCAGCCCGGCAATGTTGTTCGGGCATCCTGACGCTATCTACTTCATCCCTGGCGAACCCAAACAACGCAGCCGCCCGATCGTTGGCTTTTCCCAGTCACCGCCGGCACCCGTCAATCAGCCGGAAACCTATACGCTGCAGGGCATGATGGCGCACTATGTCCAGTTCAAGGTGGACTACCGGTTCCAACCCGACGGCATCTGGGTCAAAGGCGGCTACCAGGACCCGGCGACGATCGATTACCCCAGCACCTTCCGCATCATGACGAACTTCCATGAACTGCCGAATGTACCGAAGGATATCACCCAGGCGCAGATCGAGGAAATGACCGAGGGCTACCTGATTACCACGAAAGAGATCGTCGGCGACAAGACGAAGAAGTTGAAATATCCGTATGCTAAAATAGTCGAGGGCTTCGCTGGTCGCATCGAGTCGGCCAAAGTGATCGGCCCGTGGCAGAAGGCCCGTGTCGAGATCAAGACGAAGCGTCTGGATGCCGGCCTGCACCCGTATATCTATACGCGGTTTGCGCCGTGGCAGGGGTTCACGTTTTACCATCAAGCAACCGACAACGAAATCCGCAAGTATCGCGGTTCGTACGGTATCTTTATCCGCCCGGGCGGCCGCTGAAAGCGGCTTATTTTGAAGCCGTAATTTTACATAAGTATTTTATATAAAGAATTTTATGACTTTAATAACTCCCCTCTACCCTTGATTGCCGGGCCAGTCAGGACCGCAGGCGCGCGATGATATCATCGGTGACGTCGGACGTCTTCGATGTCCCGCCAAGATCCGGGGTGCGCACTTCGCCAGCGCTCAGGTTTTCGATGACACAGGCTTCGAGCCGCTGTGCTGCGGCGCTTTCACCGAGGAAGTCGATCATCATGCCGGCGCTCATGATCGCCGCAATCGGATTGGCAATGCCCTGGCCGGCAATATCGGGGGCCGAGCCGTGAACGGGCTCGAACAGCGACGGTGCGGTGCGCTCGGGGTTGATGTTGCAGCTCGGCGTGACGCCCAGGCTGCCGACAATGGCACCGCCCAGATCGCTGAGGATGTCGCCGAACAGGTTGGAGCCGACAACGACATCGTAATTCTGTGGACACCGCACGAAGTTCATGGCCAGCGCGTCGATGTGGAATTTGTCGACGGTGATGTCCAGATAGTCAGGCGCGATCTCGGCCAGCACTTTGTCCCAGAGCACCATACTGAATTTGAAGGCGTTCGACTTGGTGGCCATGGTCAGGTGCTTGCGACGTTTACCGGCGAGCTCGAAGCCGTAACGCAGGATGCGTTCGATGCCGACGCGGGTGTGGACGCTGGTCTGCAGCGCGGTTTCGCCGGGCTGGTCCACTTTGAAGGTCCCGCCGTTGTTCACGTACTCACCCTCGGAATTTTCGCGCACCACCATGATGTCGATGTCGCCGGCCTCGACATCGGCAAGCGGCGACTTGACACCCGGCAGCAGGCGGGACGGGCGCAGGCAGACGTACTGGTCGAAACGCTGCCGCATTTCGATCAGCGGTACCAGGGTGACATGATCGGGAATATTGGCTGGATCCCCGACAGCGCCGAGGAATACCGCGTCGAACTTGCGCAGCACGTCGAGGTAGTCGTCCGGCACGACCTTGCCGGCGCTGGCAAAGTAGCGTGTGCCCCAGTCGAACTCGGTGATCTCATAGCGAGCGTCGCCGCAGACTTCGGACAGGGCCGCAAGCACCTTCAGCACTTCATCGGTCACTTCGATGCCGATGCCATCACCGGCGTAAATCGCGATGTTATGTGTTTTCAATTGCCGTTCTCCGGTGTGAATTCGCATTGCGCCGGGCGCGGAGGGAGGGAGGGAAAAACGGACGATCAAGATACCGCTCCAATGCCTTGTAGCAAATCAACCGCTCGGCACAGTGGTGCGAGCGGCACGACAGGCAGACAACGCATCAAGGCATTGAAGTGAGTTCTGTCACTTTACCGCAACCAAACCGGATCAACTGCATCCTATACAATGAGCGAGCGACGAACCGACAACCCAGGCGGCCGCCCCTCCCCGTGCAATGAGTAGGCCGACCGGCTTGGAGGTGGTCCGGATTCTGCGTCCGTACTGTGAATGACTTTCAGCGAGGGTGAATGACGGCAAGCTGACGGACCAGCAACCGGGGCACCCCGCCGATCCGGGATGACACATGGGCGCGGAGCACCAGTGACCGGATCGGGTTGACCTGACACAACCGTTTTATGCATACGGTTACGTGCGTGTTGTCCTCAAAGGCGTGGTCCGCAGAAAAGGAGTCGAGACAATGAATGACCTATTCTCACAACTCTTCAACAACCTTGAGCCGAGTAAAGACGAAGAAGAAATCCTTACTTTTACGGATTACCTCGACCTGCTTACCCGAGAACCGTGGGTAGCTCGTGATTCAATGCAATTGCTGCATGACATGCTGCTGTCCGCCGGCGTCGAGTACAACATCTCGCCGGGCAAACCGCTGAAGCATCGCTACAAGTTTTTTGAAGAACAGGAGCTGATCGGCCCATACGTCGTTTTCGGGCAGCAGCGGGCGAAAGAAAACCTCGTCGAGAAAATCGACAACGCCAGCCGCGGCGCCGAGGCCGGCAAGCGTCTGTGGATTCTGCTCGGCCCGCCGGGCGCCGCCAAGTCCCGATCGATGGACGCGATCAAGCACGCGCTGCACCAGTACTCGCGCTCGGATACAGGCAAGAGCTACACCTTGTTGCTGCCGACTGTCGACGAGCGGTTGAAGGAGCGCGCCCTGTACAGCGAGAACGGTGTTCACTACATCCCCAGTCCGCTGTTCGAGCGGCCGCTGCAGGTGATCCCAGAAAATCAGCGGGGAGTGTTCAACCGTGAACTGACCGACCGCATCGATCGTGAAGCGACCGAGGATTTCCTGGCTGCCCATACGCACTATGACAACAACCTTTCAATCAATGTAACCGGCCGCGTCTCACCGTATTGCGAATACGTGCTGCGCGATTTCATGCAGGCACAGAACCTGTCGATGCCGACGCTGATGCCGTACCTGCGCGTCAAGCGGATGCTCTACGATTCGAACACCAAGACCGGCATCGGTTCGTACACACCGCGCGACGAGAAGAGCCAGGAAGCCGGATCGCTGGTCGGCAACATCGATTACAGCTTGCTGCCGTTATTCGGCAGCGAGTCGCATCCGCTGGTGCACGACTACAAGGGCGAGTTGTGTGCGGGCGCCAACGGCTTTGTCGAGATCCACGAGATCCTGAAGCTCTCGGACAAATTCCTTTACGAACTGCTGTTCGCGACCCAGGACCGTTTTTTCAAACCGGAAGGACAGCCGCCGATTCCGTTCAACGGTGTCATCATCGGCCACACGAACTTCCACGAGTACAACATGTTCATGGCCAACAACACCTTCGAGGCGTTGCGGTCACGGACGACGTTCATCGAGATGCCGCTCTGCGTCCACTTCAAGGAGGAGGAAAAGATTTACTCCTTCACCTACGCCAATGACCAACGCGAATGGGACAAGTCGCGCAAGCATCTGGCGCACGTCGCGCCACACAGTCTGGAACTGCTCAGCCTGGTTGCCGTGATGTCGCGCTTGTATGAATCAAAGCGCAATCCAAACCTGTCGCTGCTGCAGAAGGGACTGATCTACGCCGGCCGCTCGGACAGCGGCGTCGACAATAACATGGCGAAAATGGTCCTCGACGAGTTCGAATTCGTCAAGCCTTCCGAAGGCACCTTCGGGCTCGACCCGCGCTTCATCCAGAACGTCTTCGAGAATGCCGAGCATTTCCAGATCAACGAGTTCGAGGCCAACATCCGGCAGCTGAACGAAGAGGGAACCGATCACGCGATGCTCGCGTCGATCTCTCTACAGAATCCGTGCGTCACCCCGTTGGACCTGCATGTGAACCTGGAGAATTATCTGAAGGAGATGTTCGCCTCGCAGAAGACCAAGCTCAATCACTATGTCGAGAAAGTGCTGCCGCAGGCGAAGAACTGGGTATTTGGCCAGATCGCCTCGGACGTGTACAGCGCCATTCTGCGCGACGACAGCGTCATCGAGACGACGTGGAAGAAGTACACCGACCATGTCCGTGCCTACGCTCACAACACGACGGTCAAGCATGAGGTGACGCAGGCGGACATCAAGCCGGACGAGAAGTTCATGCAGACGATCGAGCAGTACCTGGGCATCCCGGAGAAGGATGTTTTCCGCAAGGAACTGAGCGACGCCATCTCAAGTGTCAGCTATCAGGTGTTGCTGGAGGACGAACCTTCGTATCAGAACGCCATCAAGAAATACGTCTTTGAGAACGAGTTCAAGTCGGGCGAGAACATGAAGCTGCTCGGTTGGATTAAGAGTGGCACGAGCGCATCGAACGTGCACTCGAAGGAACAGGAACAACTCAACGAGACCATTCGCTATCTGATGGAGACGAAAGGCTACTGCGGCAAGTGCGCCTTCCAGGCACTGGCGATCACCGCCAATGCCTCGAGTATCGTTATCTGACGATTGGCCTGGTGGTGACAGACAACGGACGACCATCATGGGTGAAGAAAAAATATCATCGAGCGAATCCGAGGGCGCGTTCAACGAATTTATCAATGAGCAGCTCGAAGAGGTCCTCGATCACATCATCAACGAAGGCGATGTGGATATGTTGGGCGACAGCGGCAGCGATATAATCGTTGAAATGGACGACATCCAGCCGCCGAAGTTCGTCTATGGCGACGAAGGCGGCCCCGGTGCCGGTGGCGGCGGGCTGGGACCTGGCAACGATTCAAAGCGCATCCGCTTCAGCCTGTCGTTCGACAGGTTCATGGATCTGGTGGCGGAGCGCCTGAGTCTGCCCAACCTGGTCAAGGAGGGACAAGGCCGGATCAAGGAAGTGTCGTACGAATTCAAGACCTTTGGGCAGGCCGGCGTGCTGCTCGACAAGAAACGCACATTCAAGCGGGCGCTGCGCAGCAGCATCGGTACTGGCACGTACCGGCCGCAGGACGACGAGTACGAGGTTTTGATCCGCCGTCGTGACCGCCGCTACAAGCTGCCGGAGCGCGTCGAGAAGCCGCGGTACAAGGCAGTCGTCTTCTACATGGGTGACATCTCGTACTCCACCTACGGCGAGCGACTCAAGCTTGAGAAACGGGTCGTCAACTTCATCCATAGCTGGCTCAACTACAATTACGGCCCAGACAACGTCGATCACCGTTTCGTGGTGCACGATTCCGAAGCATACGAGGTGATGGCGGAACAGTTTTACGACATCGCGAACGCCGGCGGCACGCGTGCAGCCATCGCGTTCGACCTCGTGGCACAGATCGCAATCAATGAATACGACCCGATGGACACGAATTTCTACGGCTTCTATTTCGGCGACGGGGAGATTTTCGAGGACGACGCCAAGGAGATCATCCATATCCTGGAGAAGGATTTCCGGCCGATCTTCAATCGCATCGGTGTAGTCGAAGTCAAGCCGAGCAGCATCAGTCATCTGCACAAGTGCATTGCCGACGTTTTCGACGACGACTCGATCATAAGGCTGGGCAAACTGACTGACAAAGGCTCGATCATCGACGTCATAAAAGTCCTTTTCGGAAGCTGATCATGCGAACAATCAGAACAAATCCGGAGCTTCATCACCTTGAACAGCGTGTGTTGCATTACGCCAAGGAATTCGGCCGCGACCTGCCGGAGATGCGTTTTTATATCCTCGACGCCAACGAATTTTCGGCGTTGCTCGAGAAGGATGTCTATCCGCTCAGCCCGGCGAATATCTGGGAAGGCCGCAACATAATCAACCGGCGTTTCCGGATCGAGAGCGGCCAGGAGAGTGCGTTGTATTACGAAGTGGTGCAGACAGGCAACCCGAGTTACGCCTATCTGAACGACACCAACAACGCGATGACCCAGGCGAGCGTGATGGCGCATGTGGTCGGGCATTGCGAATTTTCGCAGCTCAACGTGCTGCGCGACATGAACCCGGACCGTACCGAGTTCGTCATGCACCTGGTGCGCAAGGTCAACATGGGCCGGTCCCAGATGGGCGAGCGTGATTACCTGGCCTACTGGAACGCTGTGGAGTCGGCGTCACCGCTGATCGCGCCCAACTCCCAGTTCAACCTGGACGTGGCGGTGCAGACGGAATCTAACACGGGACCGGGCAGCGAGCAGGAGATCGAAGGGGAACAGTCGGTCCCGTGCCGGATGCCGTACTCATCGACCCTGGACTCACTGCTCAATCAGAATACGTCGGACAGTAATGAGTTGTTCCAGCACGAGGTGCTGCAGAAACGACGTCACGAGACCCTGAGTCGCAAGGGTTTCAAACTGGTGGCGCCGTGCCAGGACGTGCTTGGGTTTCTAAGCCACCATGCGCCGGCGAGCCGCGCCGAGCGGGCAGTGCTCGACTACATCTACACCGTGCACACGCCGCACGACTTCGTCGTCCGCACACAGATCATGAACGAAGGCTGGGCAATGTACTGGGAGAAAAAGATCATGCTGGAGCTGTTCCGCGAGGAGTCAGTCAAGGGCATCATCGATTATTCCAAGGTATTCTCCAGCGTCTGCTATCCGCGGCCGTACTTCATGCGCAATCCGTACCACCTCGGCTATCACATGTGGAATCACGTCGAGCAACTGTATCGCGACGGCAAAGTGACGCTCGACTACCTGGAAGAGACCGACCTGCAGAAGAAAGAAAACTGGAAGCGCCCGAACGTGACGACCGACCCGATCGAGGCAATGGGTCATCTCGTGAGGACGACGACCGACTATGAATTTCTGCGCCGTTTCCTGAGTGTCGATCTGGTTGAGGAGTTTCATCTGAACCGCATCCCGCGGTCGATGGCGCGCCAGGCCGGCATCAAAGCCAACGACGTTGTACGTGAAGACGAGCGTTGGGTATGGCTCAATCCGTACCCGATCAAGGATGAGATGCTCAATTTCTTTACGCACTTTCATCGGCCGCGGATCTATCTGATCGACGCCGATTTCCTCGAAGGCGGGCTGCTGATGTATCATCGCGATGATCAGCGGGCACTGCGGAAGGAGTGGATCAAACCGACGATGAAGAACCTCAACCTCATCTGGAAAGGTCCGGTCTATCTCCTGAGCCGCGACACGTTGTACGGCTATTCTGCAAATCGCTTTCAAGAAAAATCCGTCAAGATCCCGCGCTTTCGCCGCGTGGTCGAGCGGATGCGTGAATCGGAAAAGCCGTTCACGCTTTAACAACTTTGTTCCGGGCGCCATCGGTGTTCGAAACTGCAACCTATAAACTTAAAATGGAAATAGAAACTCTCGATCTACGTCAGTTGCTGGGCTGTCAACGCAAGCGCTCGCTCAGTTTTTCCGCCTTTGTCGAACAGTTCATGGAAAACCCCGAGGAGCACCTGCAGACCTCGGCGACGCTGATCTCGAATGCGATCAAATATTTCGGTTTCGACATCGTCGTGCGCGGCGGCGAGCCGGTGCTGAGCTACAACATCTTCAAGGACCCCTTCTCCAACGGAGTCAATGCGGTCTACGGACAGGAGTTCTGCATCAAGCACATCGTCGAGGTCATTGAATCTTTCGATAAGGAATCGAGCCCGAAGCGCGGCATCGTGCTGGTCGGCCCCCCGGCCTCCGGCAAGACCAACGTGGTCGATCTGATCACCCAGGCGCTGGAGAACTATACAAAGGAAAAGAACGTCAAGCTGTATTCCTTCTGCTTCCGTTTCGAAGGCGATGACGGTAAGGTTGTGGAGCTGCGTCCGGCTTTTATGCCAAACCCGATCCTGCTCTTCCCGATCATCCTGCAGCAGGAGGACGGGCCCCTCACCAAGCCGCGCAAGGAGCTGTTCGACTTCATCAACGCGCCGGGGCGTGCATACAAGAAAGTCGAAATCCCGACGTACTTCCAGTATGCCAATCTCGACAAGCGCAACCTCGACATCCTCGAGTCTTTGATGCATAGCCCGCGCAACAAGGGCAAGACCCTGTTTGAGATCATCGAGGAATACGTGCGGATCGAAGAGATTGAATTTTCCAACGCTCAGGCCAAGGGCATCGCCAATATCGACAACATGCAGGCACTCCGCGTGCAACAGCGCGAGGTGCATCTGGGCACCGACGAGATGGAGATCCTCTTCGAACACCTGCCCGGCAAGGTTCTGACGGAGTACCTCGGTGCCATGGTTTCGTCGAATCGCGGAATCCTGCATATTCACGACGCTTTCGACATCGATGGCAGCCTGCCCGAGGATGCCTATAAGCCTTTGCTCATGCTGCTCGGCAGCGGACGCATTTCGCTGCAGTCGACCCAGGCTTCGCTGGATAATACCGTGATCATGACGACCAATCTCGAAGAGATGAACGTGCTGGAGAAGCGACTCTCGGCGCTCAAGCTGCTCGACCGTATTGACAAAGTGCCGGTTAACTATCTGCTCGACGCTGTTTCCGAGATGGACATCCTGCGGCGCGACATGTGCAACATGCGCCCGACCTACGATGTCGATCCCAACCTCATCCGTATCGCCGCCTACTACTCCGTCATGACGCGGTTGTTGCCGCCGATGGCCGATACACTGCCGGAAGGCTGGTCTGACGAGAAGTCGAAGCTGTACAACCAGGTGACCCCGGAGCAGAAGCTTTTCATGTACGCCGTCTACAGCGACGACCCGGTCAACACGATCCGCAACCTGCCGCACTGGCATCCGTTCCGCAACGAGTGCCTGCAGGTCGGCATCAACATCTTCGAGCCGGACTATTACAAGCAATACATCGCCCGCCATCCCGATGCGGTATCGCTGGAGGACTGCGGTCTCTTTTCCAATGCGCAACTCAAAATGATCGATGATGAGTTCATGCGCACGATGCGTGGTGAGTATTATCCGGACGAGGGCCGCACGGGACTGTCGATCCGGCAGTTGCAGAATATCATGCGCAGTACGATCGCACATTCTGACGGGCGCAAGGTGACCGTGGGCGTCTTTCTACATCAGCTCGAGCGGATCATCACCGAGGGCCCGAGTGTGCATCACTGGCTATCGCTCAACGGCCACAACAAGAAGGGACGCCCGCCAGTGTCGCCGCGGCGGATCAACACCGTGCCGCTGGAAGAAGGCGAAGGTGATTTCGGCGATTACTGTGGCCTGATGAAGGTCGTGCGAGCGCTGTATTACATGTTGATCGCGAAAGAAATCACAGTCGCTACCGTGGACCGCGATCCGAAGCGGATCGAGATAGACCTGCGCAAGTACCTGCAGCATACGTTGCTGGCGCGCGCCCGTGAGAACCATGCGTTTGCCCACATCATCGTGCCGAAGTACACCTTCGTTGACCCGGATACCGGCGAGTCTGTCGATCAGGCCAACGACAACTTCATGCGCTCCATCGAAAAAGTTATGAAGCCGAAAGGCGACCACGAAGCACTGCGCCACGAGCTGGCCCAGAAATTCCTCGATCTGCAGGACGACGGTGAGCTGCACATACCGGACGGCAAATCCGTAGTGGCCTCGGAGGACGACAATCTGCTGCATTGTTTTTCAAAGGAGTACACGGCGTTGTTGTCCCACCGTAAGGCGGTCGAGGGCATTAGCCCGGAGACATTGTGTGAAGCCTTTTTCCACAAGCGTAATGACCCGAAGAAATACCGACGGTACGGCGAGGAGATCATCGAACTGGTGGAGACGATCATCAAGAACCTCACCAGCCGCTTCGGCTATTCCAGAGACATCGCACTGGACACCGTGGTCTTCGCGCTGCGACACAACGTCGTCGACTTTGCGAAGATGATTTTGTAGAGCAACGGAAGCCTGCCCGTGAATTCGAACGTCACCGTTACGATAGAAGGTTCCCCGCCAAAAAGTATCCTGGTCCCGGGTGCGGCCGGCGGCCGGCTACAGTTCGTATTGGCGCAGTTCCTCGTCGAACAGGAACGACAAGTCGATAGTGGCACAGCCGCTGATCAAGAGAGACAACAGGAGAAGTCTGGCTCGGACTGCGCGGTACAGCGTCAAATCACATCGCGCCACTGTGGTCACGGACGATCCCGGTCGTCTGCGTAGCGCGCCATTTTCTGGCGGCGGCGTAGAGGGCACGCGCGGTGTCGAAGGCTGTTTCGGCCTGCTTCACCCGGGCGGTGTTCAGGACCACTTGGTGATCCCAGTTACTGAAGACCTGCCGGGCGGTCTTGAGCGTTGCCTGAGCGATGAACAGTTGCCGATCGATCTTTTTGCCGTGGCGCTTCGCCTCCAGGACCATCTTGGCCCATTCACTACGTTCCTTTTCGGTGGAGATCCACTTGGCGTGTTCCGCTATCGCATAGGCCCGCGACACTGCCTGCTCCGCCCGCTCCTGCAGTTTGAGGACGGTTTTCTCTTTTTTGACCATCATCTGCCGGGCTTTCGACCGTTCGCGATTCACCAGGTCAAAGGACGACTTGGCCAGCTTGACGAGTTCGCGAGCAGCTTCACGCTCACCCTTGTACTTCGCCACTACCATGCCCGGGCGCATGCCGGTTGGCGGCAGGAAGTCGACGTCCGGGAGGTCGCGCCGGCTGCCGCTGAACGGTCGGGTGATGGCGCTGAAGAAACTGCCGAGAGCAGAGCGGGCCGGTGGGCCCGGCGTCGCCGCCGTGGCTGTTCCGGCTTCGGTGACTGCTCCGGTTGCGGCCGGTTGCTGCTGCTTAAACACGAGTTCCCGCGTCGTCGGTACCCGGGCAGCGGCGAGCTCGGTGTTCTTTTTCGCCAGTTCACGGGCCAGCTTGTCCCCGGCTTTCTTGGTCTGGTGCATGGCTTTGATCAGCGCTGTGCGCTGTGCCTTGGTGCCCTGGATAGCGGTAGCTGCCATTACGAGCTTCGCGAGCCGCACCTGAACATCGTCATACTCCGCACGAATGCCCGCGATCTCCACCGTCACCGCATCGATCCGCGCATGATCGATCACACGCAGTGGCTCGACCGCGAACGACACCACGGCGGCTGCATCGACAACCTCCGATTCAAGGACCGATGTCGCGGCAACCGGTTCGGCAACGATCGATGCATCGACCGTCGGGTAGATCTGCGGCACCGGCGACGGGACTGTCCGGCTGGCAAGCATCTGCGTGTGCGCATGCAGGTTTGCCCGGACCATCTGATAACGGGCATCGGCCTTTGATTTAAGAAGCTCGTACGCTTCTTCGGCGCTCTCGATGACTGACTGGAGACGGTCAACATTGCGAGTTGCCGAGGAGAGGTTGCGGCTGCCTCTGGCGCGGGTGAGTACACCTTTGGCCAGGACGGACGCGAAAAATGATTCGCTTTCCCGGCGCAACGACTCCGCCAGTTCCACGCGGAGCTCACGCAGCGTTGATGCGTGTTTCGCCACATCGACAGCGGCGGCTTTAGCGGCTTTGAGATTTTGCTCGGAGTGGTGAGCGGAGGCAATGCCGGAACTGACGACGACAATGGCTCCGCAGAGAATGAGGTTCTTCAGAGTTGCCATGAACTTCTCCATTGTAGCTGCAAGCCAGTGTTGCCCACAATATATGGTAGGCGGTGCAGTTGTCCAATCCGGAAATATAAATATGATGGCCCGCGCAACTTATTGTCATGCGTCACTTTGCGATGCCGGGCAATTATCCTGTGGCATACGCGCGGCATCCGATTTGGTTGCCGTTCGCCACAGAAATTGACTGAAATCGCGCTGGGCCGCCTTCAGCGCGGACTATTCAAAGGGCGGTCGCGAAAGGTCCGGTGCAAACTTTGGTGTCGTTACGATCGACAACTCCCCTATCTCCACATTCGGTGATACCTGGAGCTTAAACACCGTTGTCCAGACGTCACCTGCAGCAGCGAGAAACGCCGGCAGCGTGCCGTCACCGAAATGGCGTTGATCCGATTGAACAGGGATTCGACTGCCCGGGATCGAGCCAATGCCATGCAGTGATACTTTCATGTCACTCGATACGGGCTCGTTGAATCGAATCGCAACCTCGTAAATCCTCCCCTGTTGCTCCGACTTCTCCGATACGACCCTCGCTTCAAGTTGTGGCCGGCCCCGCACCTCGATCGCGGTGCCCAGCTCAGACCAGCGGGAATCGTCAATTCGTTTGAAGGCGGGCTCACGTTCAGTCTGCGGTGTTGGCAATCGTTCGTAGACGAGCCAATTCCGGTCGCGTGCCACCATCGTTTCAACGCCGTACGCGGCAGAACTGTTCAGGCGCCAGCGATACGTCTCGAACTCGGGGCGCTCGGTGATCTCGTCGTCGAGGTCGAGCACGACAAGGTTTTGCGGGGTGTCTTCAGAGAGGACGAGATACGTATCGTTGGTAAACACGAGGTGGGCGCCGAGACGTGGTGTTGCCGAGACCGCGCGCCCATCGAGGCGTTCGCGCAGTTCTTCGACCGAATCGGAATAACCGGGCGCGTGGAGCAGGTATTGGCTGTTGTTCTTGCCGAGATAACCGAGGCCGAAAAAGAAATGTGCCAGCAACGTTGCAACGACGACTCCGGCGCACAGCGCCGCCGCACCTGGCAATCGGGGCATACCGCAGCCCAGTGCCCGGCACCACCGATTGGATTCGCCGGCGGTCAATCCCACAACTGTCGCTGTGAGCAGGAGCATGACGACCTCACACTGGTACTGCAACACGATATTCGCCTGCTGTGTGCTGCTTTGCAGGCAAACAAACATCAGCGTCGGAACCGCGGCGATCAGGTATACGGGTTTGGAAAACACCGCGACAAAGACAGGGAGCAGCAGCAGCAAAATGAAGTAAATGTTGTGCGGCCGGAAAAGGGCACCGAAAAATGTATCGGGCTCGAGGAACGGCGACAGCGCAATTGCACTTATGCTGTCGCCGAGATGGTGGTAGCGGTTGGTGAACTCGTACTCCTGCAAGCCCGAGATTCCGGGAATGACGAACAACATGACAATCAGAAAATAAACGATGCTGACCGCCGCCAGCACAAAGCCCAGGCGGCGGCGGCCAAGCAGGAAGTACACGACACCCAGACCGCCGAAGAATACGGGCACCGTTTCCTTGATCGCCAAAGTGAGAACGAACACGATCCCGAGAAGGATCGTATTGAGTCGCAGCCGACCGCCCTTCTCGAGAGAGCCGCGGCGCTCACAAAGCAGAACGAACACGGCGATCAGCGGCATCGTCAGGTGCAGCGGATGGAAACCATAGTAGATCGACATCGTCATCTGCGACAGGGACGGGTAAAACAACGCGCCGGCGACTACGGCAACCGCGACAGGGCGACGGATCTGCAGACGGCGTGCGAACGCATAGAGAATCAGAACGCCGCCGTGCAGTACTAATGCGTTCATCAGAAAGTACGGCGCCGCAGTGCGGAATGCGGCGAGCATGGGGGCCAGCAGGAGAACCATGCCCGGGATAAAATGATGCCCCATGTAGTTGCGGCCGAGCTCGTTCGAATAGAACCAGCGGCCGTTAATCGTATTGTCGACGACGTTCAGGTAGATCGCCCAGTCGGAATAGTTGAGGTACATACTGTCCAGAGCGCGCAACTGCAGCATCGTGAAGTAGCTGACAATGCCGAGCGCCAGCACAATGAAAAGTGACGGATGCAGCCATCGCAGATCACGCGGTTCGGGAAGATTGGCCGTGACCCGGACGACACAGATCGCGACAACCGCTGAAAAGACAATCGGTGACAGCATCGACGTGGCGAAAAAACTGAAGGGCAGGAGGACAAGCAGCGGCGCCAGCGCCCGTTGCCCGACAAAAGGTGCTTCTGCAGATTGTCGGCGCAGACATTCATCCGCCGCGTAAACCAGCAGCAATCCAATCGCGGCATAGAGCCACAGCGGTACTGATGGCGCCTCCTCCAAAATCACACGGTGCCCGACAACATCGATCGTGCGGATCCCGATACAGTTTGCGTAGACCGCATGTCCGAGAATACAGCCGAGGACAATATTTATCAGGTGACGTAGCATATGGGCAGGCAATGTTGTGTCGTCTGGAGCCGGGTTTCAAGCGCACTTCAGGCAAAGATGGACAACGATGTCCACCGATTTGAAGCTGTTCGTAATATCGACGGTCGCCTACTGACTTGCCATCACGCTTGACATGCCGGTCACCGACCGGATATTTCGCCCATGCATGCGACTGTCCTGATCGTTACCGGCAGTTCTGGGCTCATCGGATCGGAATCGATCCGTCACCTGGCGCCGCAGTTCGATATTGTTGTCGGCCTGGACAACGATATGCGCAGTTATTTTTTCGGTGAAGAAGCGTCGACGGATTGGAACCGGGAACTGCTCGAGCAGGCGGTTCCAAACTTTCGGCATGAAACGGTCGACATCCGTGACAGCGAGGCGCTGCGCCGGATTTTCGACCAGTACGGTGCCGACATCGCAGCAGTCATCCACACCGCGGCACAACCATCGCATGACTGGGCGGCGCGCGAGCCCGAAACCGATTTCACCGTCAACGCCAACGGTACCCTCAACCTGCTGGAACAGACGCGGCGAGCGTGTCCCGAGGCGGTGTTCATATTCACGTCCACGAACAAGGTGTATGGCGACCGGCCGAACGATCTGCCGCTGGTAGAGCTTGACAGCCGCTGGGAAATTGACCCGGGCCATCCGTTCGCGAAGGGTATCGACGAATCAATGAGTGTCGACGACTGCACCCACAGCCTGTTCGGCGTATCGAAGCTGGCAGCGGATATGCTGGTGCAGGAGTACGGCCGCTATTTCGGGATGAAAACAGCCGTCTTCCGCGGCGGCTGCCTCACCGGCCCCTGTCACTCCGGTGCTGAGCTCCACGGTTTTCTGGCGTACCTGATGACCTGCGTGATCTCCGGCCGCGAATACCGAATCTTCGGGTACCAGGGTAAACAGGTGCGGGACAATATCCACGCCACGGATCTGGTCTCCGCGTTTGCCCATGTCATCCGCAACCCGCGCGCCGGGGCCGCGGTATACAACATCGGCGGTGGACGTCATTCAAACATTTCGATGCTGGAAGCAATCGACAAGATGGAAGCGCTGGCGAAATGCAAGGCAAATTACGTGTATGTCGACGAAGCGCGCAGCGGCGACCATATCTGGTATATTTCCGACAACTCCAGATTCCAGCAGCATTATCCCGGGTGGGAGCAGGCGTACGACATCGACATGATCCTCGAAGACATGTACGCCGGAATCAAGCAACGACTCGATTGAGGAGTGAGATGACGTTCAACCACATCCTGATCACCGGTGGTGCAGGGTTTGTCGGTTCCAACCTCTGCGTGCGACTGCGGGCCGCGTTTCCCGATGTGCGGGTGACGGCGTTCGACAACCTGATGCGGCGCGGCAGCGAGCTGAATCTCGAGCGGTTGCAGGCGGCGAACGTAACGTTCGTACCCGGCGACGTCCGGGTACCGTCGGAGCTTGATGCGGTTGGCCCGTTCGACTTGATGATCGAGTGCTCGGCCGAACCGTCCGTACAGGCAGGGCTCGATGATCCGAAGGAATTGGTCGACATCAATTTCAACGGTGCCGTGAACTGTCTGGAAGCCGCACGGAAAAACAAAGCCGCGCTGCTGTTTATCAGTACGAGCCGCGTCTATCCGATCGAACCGATCAACGCCCTTCCCTGGCGCGAGACAGATTCACGATACGAGTGGACCGACGTCACCGGGATCGCTGAATCATTCCCGATGGATGGGCGCCGCTCTATCTACGGGACGACGAAGCTGGCAGCAGAACTGCTGATCGCCGAGTATGTGCACCATTTCGAGATGCCCTGCCTGATCAATCGGTGCGGTGTGCTGGCCGGCCCATGGCAAATGGGAAGGGTGGATCAGGGCGTCGTGACGTTGTGGGTTGCACGCCACCGATTCCAGCACGAATTGGCCTACATCGGCTGGGGCGGTATTGGCAAGCAGGTGCGCGATGTGCTCCACATCGACGATCTGTTCGAGCTGCTCGAATTACAATTGGCGCGACCGGAAATCTGGGACGGGCGCGTCTACAACGTCGGCGGCGGCACCGATTCATCCGCCTCATTGCTGGAACTGACGAAGCTGTGTCGGGACATAACAGGCAACACCGTCGAAATCGGCAGCCGCCCGGAAACCAGCGATGTCGACGTGCGCCTTTACATTACCGACTACAACAAGGCATCCGCCGAGCTCGGCTGGCAGCCCACGCGGGATATGCCTACGATCGCGGCGGATATCAACCAATGGCTCACCGACAATGAAGCCCTGCTCCGCCCCATCTTCGTTCCCCATTGAAATTGAGAGTTCAGAATTGAGAATTGAAAATTGAAGACGCCTTCCCTCTCCATCCTGATCCCCGCCTGCAACGAGGGAGGTGTAATCACCGCCACGCTGTCGGATATCATCGCGGCAGTGGATCGGCACGAAATCGATGCCGAAATCGTTGTCGTCGATGACAGCAGCAATGACAACACTGCCGAGATGGTCGAAACGTTTGCGGCCGATGACCCGCGCGTGCGAATCGTGACCAGGGAGTTGCCTCGGGGATTCGGCAGGGCCGTGCGCACCGGGCTCAAGGAGGTGTCCGGCGAGGTCGTGGTGATCGCGATGGCTGACCAGTCGGACGATCCCGAGGACGTCATACGATACTACCAGACGATCAACGACGGCTACGATTGCGTGTTCGGTTCACGCTTTATCGCGGGAGCAAAGGTTGTCGACTACCCGATCATCAAGCGATTGTTCAATCGCCTGACGAACAAATTGATTCAGCTGATGTTCTGGACGCATTTCAACGATCTCACTAACGCGTTCAAGGCGTACCGGCGCGAGGTCCTCGATCACTGCGGCCCCTTCTACGCCAGCCATTTCAACATAACGATCGAGATGTCCCTTTCGGCGCTGATCCGCAAGTACCGCATCGCCCAGATCCCGATCAACTGGTACGGCCGCACCTGGGGCAGCTCGAAGCTGCGCCTCGGCCAGATGGGCCGACGCTATCTCTGTGTGCTGCTCAAGTTGTTTTTTGAACGTATTCTCATTGCCGACGATATCATCGCAGATCGCGAAGCGGCAGAGAAGAAAAACTTGGAAGGACCGCAGCAGGAGGACTGAACCATGGAAACGCTCGTTGGTCGGTGCCATTGTGGTGCTGTCGAATTCGAAGTCGATCTCGAAAATGGTTTCGGGGAAATACGCCGCTGCAACTGTTCCATCTGTCGGCGCAAGGGTGCGGTCGTGGCAATGGTTCCGCTGGAACGGCTGCGCGTCGTCAAGGGCGAAGATAATCTTACCTTGTACCGGTGGAACATGAGGATCGCGAAGCATTACTTCTGCAAAACATGCGGTATCTACACACACCACCAGCGCCGCAGCGACCCGACAGAGTATGCCTTCAATGTGGCGTGCGTCGACGGTGTTGACCCATTCAGCTTTCCGGATGTCCCGGTCGGCGACGGCGCATCGCTGTCCGTCGCGGAGTGGCAACGGGCGTAAGGGGTGGACATTCAGCGTTCGACGTGGCAATATTATGCGCCATTAAGATAAACCCCTTCAATGACAACTGGAGTGCCATATGTGGGATATTTTTTTAGTACTTTTAACTGTCTTTATTGTATTTTCGACCTGCCTAAGCATACAAGTCGTTCCTCAATCTAGAGTATTCGTTATTGAGCGCTTTGGGAAATATACAAGAACTCTGAACGCTGGGTTGCAACTCATTATCCCTTACATTGATAGGGTGGCAAGAAAAGTTGATATTCTCGAGCGACAACTAGCTGAATTTCCTATCTCAGTAATCACTGAAGATAATGTAGAGGTTATATTAAGAACCACAGTATTTTTTAGAGTCACTGATGCATCAAAATCAATCTATCGCATAACAGATATAGATCAGGCCTTGGAAACTACGGCTAAATCAGTTGTTAGATCCGCGGGAGGAAGGCTGTCTCTGGATAATCTGCAGTCAAGTCGTGACTCTATGAATCATGAAATCGCACTAAAGTTGAGCGAGGCAGCTGTTGTTTGGGGTGTAGAGGTGACGCGAACTGAGGTTACAGATGTGGAAGTTGACGAAAAAACTAAGGAATCACAAAGACAGCAGTTAAATGCAGAGCGTGAACGAAGAGCAACAATTGCTACGGCTGAGGGTGCCAAGAGAAGCGTGGAATTAGCTGCTGATGCTCAATTCTATCAGGCTAAAAAAATTGCTGATGCTGTAAGGGTTGAAGCAGATGCGAAGGCTTACTCTGTAAAAGTTCAAGCTGAAGCTGATGCAGAGCAAACTAGACTTATAGCAGAAGCAATCAAAGCAGATGGGCAGCCTGCTATTAATTTTGAGTTAATGAAGAGGCAGGTAGATAGCATAGCTCAATTGGCATCGTCTAATCAAACTAAAACACTTGTATTGCCAACCGATATAACTAAAACCTTAGGTTCGCTTGAAGTTCTTATGGAAACTTTTAGAGGTACCAATAATGATAGATAGTTTTTTTGCACTAAGCGGAAATGCTTGGCTGATTATTGCATTAATATTTATTTTTATAGAGCTCCTTGACGGAAGCATGGTTATATTTTTACCAACAGGGATCTCTGGATTGCTCATTGGTGGTATTTTGAAGCTTCAAGAGAGCGGGGTTATTCCTACTATTATTACTGGCGGATTTTGGAGGTATGTCCTATGGGCTTTTTTAGCACTCGCCATATCAGTCTTGATGAGAAATATCTTTAAAACCAAGAGTCCTGATAAGGATATTAATAATTACTAGGGCT
>Ga0310124_10000944_pt1 | contig 20547 bp, 16 predicted proteins | sample CB11b_AW_Bot5_MG_FD_203507 | JGI IMG/M metagenome (GOLD analysis project Ga0310124, IMG submission 203507) | Marine microbial communities from Western Arctic Ocean, Canada - CB11b_AW_Bot5 | ecosystem: Environmental > Aquatic > Marine > Oceanic | place: Canada: Western Arctic Ocean | collected... | reverse complement strand
GGGCACGCTGGCATGCGTTCCGATCACCAACGCGTTTCTACCGCCAACTCGTTGCTCCAACCGCTGGCGAGACCGTCGGTGCGCACAACTGGACCGGCACATCCACACTCACTGCGTACCGAAAAAAGGTTGGCATCATTGGCTACGGGTTAATCGGACATCAAATCCACCGGCGCATCAAGGCATTCGGTACCGATGTTTTCTACAATCATCCGCAGCGTTTTTCAGCAACGATCGAACAACGACTCGAAATACAATTTCTGGAACGCAAACAATTGTTTAAAGAGTGCGACATCATTTTTGTCCAGCTGCCTCTCACGGTAACCACTGAAGACCTCATTGCAAATGACGAACTTGCTCTCGCGCAACCTCATCTCGTCCTCATTAATTGCGGTCGTGCGGCCGTCGTCAATAAAGCAGCCGTATCTCGCGCACTCCGAACAAAACGCATCGCCTTCTACGGAGCTGATGTCTTTTGGCGCGAACCGATACCTCTATGGGACCAGTTTCGCGTGATGCGAAATGTATGTATCACACCGCATGTGTCTGAAAGCGTAACCGGCAGCATTCCCCATGACCGACACGTTGCCGGGGCGCTTGGCCATCTTGTCAGGACGATCGATGCCAGTTGACCCCTCATACGACCGTGACGCGTATATCGCTGACCTTCTAAATCCAGATAAAGGTTACTTTCTTATTAAGAATTATTTTTCTGATACGGAAATTGATCACTACAGGAATGAATGTGAGAAGTTTCTCCGCACCGGCCCGGTATGTGTGTCACGCATCAATACGGACTGGATGCCGGATTACGTGCAGCCCCGCTCACACGACAAGGTCGGACGCACGTACCGTATTTATCAATATCTGCACAACGACCACAGTGAACTAACGGCCGCGTTTTTCAGAAAAGCTCTCAGTATCAGGAACACCATCGAAGAAACGTGGCTCGGTGATCCACACTACCGATCCGAGAAAGAAACCCTGCAGAACTACATCATTGTGACCAAATACATCACAGATACTGGTTACTTGCCTCCACATAGGGATTACTACGGACCGGCACCGTTTCCACTACTGCAATCACTTGTCCTCCTGTCACGAATGCCGGACGACTATACGGGAGGCGATTTCCTGCTCCGGACCAAAAAGGGAACGTCCTTAAGCCTCGCCAACGACATCGGCGCAACGAAAGGTGACCTCCTTGTGTTCGACAAGTCGCTTGAACACACGGTCGAGTTGACGCAAGCCGGCACTTCGACGAATCTCGGACGATGGAGCGTGCTTGTCGGCGCACGTGCTATCCGAGACAGCCGCCTGCGAGGCATCTCTAAACGTTTCCTCTACAGTCACCCGTTCTATCCCTACACGCGACCAATTGCAAAAGCCCTCCGCGTACTCGGCGTACCCATCTAACATAGACTGACTGTTCGTAAGCTACCATCCACAAGCTCATATGCAGACATTACGTCGTGGCGGCGGCGACCGCCCCTGAGACCCGAACGCCAAAGAACGAATGATCCCATCGCTCCTCGTGACACAATTCAGTGCTTCGCTGATCACAGAGATACCTAAGTGAACCGACGGACGTTTGCAACGAAACCGCTACATCTGACTATCGTATTTTTCGGATTCCTCATCTTGTCTTCTGAAAAACTTGAGTCGGCGCAGGCACGCAACGACCCTGCCTCGAAAACTCAAGACGCCTCAGGACAAACAGTCGGTGACGTGGTAATCGATGGTCCACCGCCACCAATACCACCATCGGTGATTACCCGTGATGGCGGGAAAGCAACAATGCGTGCGATCAGACTGACCGAGCCATTGGAGGTCGATGGCCGCCTGGATGAATCGGTCTACGACACGGTTGAACCTGTATCAGACTTTATTCAGCAATTACCTAATGAAGGGGCACTGTCGACCGAACGCACCGACGCATGGGTAATGTATGACGATGAAAATTTCTACGTGTCAGGTCGTTGTTGGGATAGCGCCCCGCCAAGTGAGTGGACTGCAACGGAAATGCGTCGCGACGCATTCAATCTGCTCAATAACGATTTATTTGGCTTTTTGATTGACACGTTCTACGACCGCCGGAATGCCCTTCTGTTTTACGCAAATCCTGTTGGCGGATTTGTCGACCAGGCAATTACCAATGAGGGAAACCCTAATCGAGATTGGAACCCTGTCTGGGACGTTCAAACCGACCGCTTCGATGGAGGGTGGACGATCGAAATGGTCGTGCCGTTTAAATCCCTGCGGTACCGCCCAACAAAAGATCAAGTTTGGGGAATACAGCTACGGCGAACCATTATTCGAAAAAACGAATGGACCTATCTCACACAGATTCCCATCTCGGCCGCTGGTTTTGGTGGGCGTGGTGGCGTATTTCGCGTCTCTGCGGCGGGAACACTCGTAGGACTGGAGGCACCCGATACGGGCCGGCTTGTCGAAATCAAACCGTATGCGATCGGGAGTACCACTGTTGATAAGGTGAGTCGTGGTTCATCCGGACCACTGCATACAGGTGACGCCGGAGTAGACCTGAAATATGGTGTGACTCAAAATCTCACCGCCGATTTCACGTACAACACGGACTTTGCGCAGGTCGAAGTTGACGAACAGCAAGTGAATCTCACCAGGTTCAGCCTATTCTTTCCTGAAAAACGAGAATTCTTTCTGGAAGGGCGCGGTATTTTTGATTTCGCGCGCGGTGGTTTTCGCAGTGGCATCGGACGACGCCGGGGCGGCGTCGTTGGCGGTGGGAGCGCACCCACTCTCTTCTACAGTCGACGCATCGGTCTGCAAGGTGGACGAGTCGTTTCTATCCTCGGCGGCGGACGGCTAACCGGAAAAATTGGGGCCTTTGATGTCGGAGCCCTGACCATCCAAACTGACGATCAAATCGCCTCGAACTCGATCGACACGAACTTCACGGTCTTACGACTTAAGCGCGACATCCTCCGCCGCAGTACGGTCGGGACGATGATCACCAATCGTTCCATTGCCCTTGCTGGTAACGGCTCGAGTCAAGCCTACGGCGTTGATGCCAACTTTGCTTTTTATGACAATATCAATTTCCTAGGCTATTACGCCCGGACACGCACGCCCAGCATTCATGATCGTGATGCCAGCTATCAAGCCCGTTTTGACTACAGCGGTGACAAATACGGCTTCCAAACAGAGCACCTTCTCGTGGAAGACAATTTTCGCCCTGAAGTTGGTTTCATTCGCCGAGACAATTTTCGCCGCACGTCCGTCGCAGGCCGGTTCAGTCCACGTCCCAGCTCCATCGAATCGGTTCGGCAATTTGTATTTGAAGCGAGTCTCGACTACTTCCTGACTGCGGACCAGGGGTATCTCGAAACGAGACAGAGTCAAATCGGATTCCAGACCGAGCTGGAAAATAGTGACCAGATTGGCGCGCACCTGAGCGATAACTATGAACTCCTCCATACTCCTTTTTCACCTGGTCGCGGTCTTGCGATTCCAGTCGGTGGCTACAGCTTCAACGACTTCGGACTGACGTATGCCCTCGGTCCACAGCGCCCACTCACAGGCACCGTCGGACTAACCACTGGTGGCTACTTCAACGGTGACATTACGTCGGTTAATCTCAGTCGTGGCCGTATTGACGTAACGTCGGTCTTGTCTGTCGAGCCAAGCGTGTCCTTTCATTGGATCGATTTACCGAACGGTTCGTTTCGCACAGATCTGGCTCACACCCGCGTCAACTACACCTTCTCGCCACGCATGTTTGTGAGTGGACTCCTGCAATTCAATTCGACAAACACCACGCTCGCTACGAACGTGAGATTGCGATGGGAGTACTCGCCAGGCAGCGAACTGTTTGTCGTCTATACCGAAGAACAAGACACCGATCCACTCCGACCCAATCGCTATGCGGAACTCCGAAACCGAGGCTTCGTGATCAAGTTCAATCGATTGTTTCGGTTCTAGTGAGATGACGTTCTAACTCATCTCTTGTTTGTTGAATCAGCGTATCCCGGTCATCCAGCGTAAGACCGTGCGTCGCTATCGATTCGCCTATCGTAACCTCCACCGTCACGGGTCGAATCAAGGGACTGCCTCGCTGCATGGCCTCACCTGCACCTCGAACGGCAATTGGCACAATGGGCACCTGTGCCTTGATCGCCATGATGAAGACACCTTTTTTGAATGGCAGTAATGACCGTGTTCGGCTCCGCGTGCCTTCGGGAGCAGTCAGAAATGAGTCACCGTTGGCAAGCATGTCGACTGCGCCATCAATCGCGTGCCCGCTTTGTTCGCGGTTATCCCGTTCGATCGGCACGAACCCAAGTGCGTCAGCGACATTCCGCAACAAAGGCATGACGGCGCGCAGTTCTGCTTTATACACAGCCTTGAGCTTTGGATGGACCGCTGTCAACGCGAGAAAAATAATTGGCGGGTCAAGATTACTGGTGTGATTGAAACAGTACACTGCGGCCCGCCCAGGCTGAACTCTGTCCCCGTACCGCACATAAAACCTGATGCCGGCCATCATAAGACCGAGACGTGCTCCGGCGCTCGCAAGTGCGTACAACACGTCACCCCGTCGGAACACCACCGTCAACACAATGCCGATCGGGGCAAATATCAAGATCCAAACAAACACACTTACATATGCCAAAACAGAACGCGCAACGGCAATGACGGTCTGCAGGAGTGTCACATGCAGTCTCAATAACGTGAGGGGAATTCTTCTTACCGAACGACTTGCCCGTGAGTGTCTGATGTTCGAGAAATCAAATACAGCAGGGCTAGGCCCATGAGGATCACCATAGGTCCCTCAGACAGAGTCCACGATAATGGCAACCCGACCCACAGGTCGATGCCGCAAAGCATCACACCCAATACGACAGTCCACCAACCCAAGAACAACAATAGAAGACGTTGGCGCCTCATGTCGAAGGACGCCAACCAGAACAGCCCCCCCATCATGGCATAGAAGGCCGACGTGGACCGTGCGAGGTACCACACGATCGGGGTATCAGGAAAGACGCCGAGGCCAAGAGCGGTATGAATCTCCTCCATCCACGCACGTGGCGCCACCACAAACACAAGCGCCAGTAGCATCGACGTGCCCCCAATACGCAAAAACAGTTGCAATAAGCGGTCCGGCGTCAATTGTTATCCCCGATAGCTCGACAGATCACACCTATAGTACGTCCGTGACCGCAGAATAATACGTGCAATAGTTACAATTCCATGTAACAGTCGGAATCTCATCACTCACTAAACATGCATGCGCATCTGTAATGCAGGAGTCGACCCAACTATCGTTACCAACATAGGGAATCATGGAAATATCAAACTCCACCCGGTGACTGAATCGCGGCTCGCTCCGCCGACCATTGCAATAGACGAAGTACCCCGTGTTGGACACCTCAAGGCCACTGCCACGCAATAACCATTGGTAAATTTCCATCTGGCGTTTGTACTGGTCCTGCCACGACGCATCAAGACTGACAGGGCTGTCTTTACTCGTGGCTTTGTAATCCACCACGATGTGTTGGCCCGCGGGTGTCACCCATAGGTCATCAATCGCACCGGTAATCAACAAGTTCGTCGCTTCATGCTGAACCTGTACCCCCTGGAAATTCTCCCGCCACAGATCGAGTTTCTCGTGCTGACAGGGAACCGCATCGATACCCGCGTCACGCATCAACGGATGCGGCTCACCTGATTCACGATATTCGTCAAACTCTTTTTTCAGCAAGTGATCAATCGCCAAATTGATATTAAAGGGAGGGCCCTGTACTTGCCCTACTCCGAGTCGCCGATCGATATAGAAACAGCGTGGACATTTGACGAAATTTTCAAGTTTCGTGCGAGACAATTTGAACGGTTTTGACGCATCCGGTTTGAAGATATTCCGCGTGCGCTTGCCTTTGTAATACGGGGACATAGTCTGCCTGCTCTATCAGTAGTTTACGGGAGAGGAACACGATTTCCGACTAGATAAATAGAATGTGCTTTTGTAGACAATTGTTTTATCCGACAATATCGATAAACCGATCGCCACAACATGGACTTGCGCAGATAATTAGCGCTTCGTGTACGAAGACTAGTTTGAAGAATTGGAAGACAGAATACCTATCCCGTAAAGAGACCGACAGCACAATAAACGACTCTAAACATCCGTGCCTCTTCATGCAGTAACAGAAATGAGTCAAATGATGACACGCACACTGACCGCAATTGCAGTTGGCTTGATCGTATCTATTGGTTATCAGGCCGCCGCAGAAGAAATACAACTATTTAACGGCACAAATTTAGACGGCTGGGAAATCATCAATAATGGCCAGTTTTCCGTGGAAGAAGGCGTCCTGAAGATTGATCGCGGAACTGGGTGGTTGCGTTCCAATGACACATTTGCTGACTTTGTCTTGACGATGGAATTTCGTTTCCTTGAGGACGGCGCCAACAGCGGTATCTTCATTCGGACCGGCCCAACAAGTGCAGACAATGAGAACGGATGGCCAAATAATGGCTATCAAGTGCAGTGCATGGACACACTCACGGACACACCACTCGCGCATCTCATTCCGTACGGTGCCCCGCCATTTGATCATCAATCAGACATCGAAGCCCTTAAACGAGTCTACAAACCTGCCGGAGAATGGCACACCTATGAAATCAAGGCCGACGGTGAACGTTTGTGGGTATCACTCAATGGTGAATTAATTACAACCGCCACGAGTATCAAAAACCTCCGTGGTCATATTGGTATTCAGGGTGAACTAGGATTGTTGGAATTCAGGAAAATTAGCGTCGAACCACTATAAGTGCGTTCACCAAGTAATAAGGAGAAAACCGTTGCCAAAAGTCATCGTCACAGCCGAAGTAGAAGATGTCGCCCATTGGGAACAAAGTTTCAGGACCCATGGTGAACTCTTTAGAAGTCAGACGGTCACCACACCCGTGGGTATTGCCGTGCAGGAAGACAACACGGTGGCTTGCTGTTTTGAGCCAACAGATCTCAATACCTTCATGGAAGTGCTTGAGTCGCCAGAAAGTGCCGAAGCTATGGGTACTGACGGCGTCAAACGTGACACCGTTAAGTTGTACGTCATAGACCGGGAATTCCAACCGTAACCTACGTCAACCACTAGCGCAGTGATTCAAGGGCACCGTCTTCAAACGGCACGCCTTTCAGGCTTACGCGGTAAGATTCGCGAACACCGCTACTGTTCTTCTGCTTCTTGTGCTCGGGAACCCGCCAACATATTGGTCAACCCGTAATTACCTTCGTGGCAAGCGTACTCAAACATTGGTCCCACACTCCGTGTCATCGGCAGTGACCCACTCCATGCACGCGTCCAGATCTTCGGATCCGTCACGGTAAATTCGTAGTCCAGCGTGCCTTCGCCGGTTCGCGTAAACCGCTCAACGACATGAAGGTCTTCACTGAGATTACCGTTGAAGTTCCGAATAAACGCATGATGATTAAAATTCGTCGTCTCAACCACGAGTGTGTCACCTTCCCAGTGACCTCGCGAATCACCCGCGAACTGACGGATCGCTGGTGTGAGATGGGGTCGGCCATCAAGCATGATGAACCGCACGTCGTGGATGTGCTCTTGCAAAATGGCGACGAATTCTGGCGTCTGCACAATTTGGTAATTATTGTTGTACGCGGTCGGAAAAGACGGAATCCCTCGGTACCACAAGCAGCGGTCACCGCCGTCTAATTGGGTATACGAATCCGTCGGCAAGCGACCACCACGCACCGCCGCAAGCCGCTCGGCCTCGGGTGAGGTCATTCGTGCATGCGCATCGGTCGTCAGAGACGGTAATCGTCCATTCGTCGGGTCGGTAATGATCGATGTCCGCCTCGTCGATACCACCGACGTCCCACGCTCCATCCAAAAATTGTTGTAGGCGCCGATATTGCCACCGACTTCCGTCCGCTGCGCCTCTTCGTTCAGCAACCGTTCGTTTCGATCCACGGCTTCTTGCTCAACGTTCGCAGCTTCTTCCTCGGTCAAAAACTCTTGGTCATCAAGACGTTCTGGCCGCTGAAATGGTGTTAATGTTGAGTTATTCCATACCCCACCAAGATCAGGATCGCCCCACGCCGTCCGGAGTGGTGTCGACGATTGCGCGGTCGCCAGAGCTGACACCGACACCACCATCGCAGCAATCGTACATACGGTAACGAGATATCGATTACGCATCAAAGCCTCCTACTAACTAGACAACCAATAATGGACCCGCTTACGTTTCCGCGCAAGGTCGAAGGTCGCAGGCACGTATAATCACGAACGACCTATCCACACCAATCTGGAGATGCCCATGCACGATGTGCCATTCAGTCAGCACGCAAAGGCGACATTCATAACGGTTCTCTGTGTCTTGCTCAGTACAGCAGCACCACTGTTTGCCCAAAATGAGAATTGGCCTTCCTTCCGTGGAGCCGATGCCCTCTCAACGACCGAAGACGATCCACGCTTGCCAACATCCTGGAGTGCCACTGAAAACATTGTTTGGAAAGCACCGATCGAAGGACTGGGCTGGTCGTCCCCGGTCATTTGGGGTGATCACATCTTTCTCACAACAGTTATTAGCGATGGTGAAATAGAAGAACCACGCATGGGTCTCTACTTTCCGTATGGGTCGCCAGAACCCTCTCCTGATTTCAGAGACCCTGAACCCGGCGAACTCATGGAACGAGAAGCCGACGTCCATCGTTGGTTGGTCTACGCCCTTGATTTCGACAGTGGTGATGTCCTCTGGACGTCGGAAGTGAATCGAGCAACGCCAAACTTTGACCGACATCTCAAGAACACCTACGCGTCATCGACACCCGTGACAGATGGCAAACGTGTCTATGCCTATTTTGGAAACGTCGGTGTTTTCACCTTTGACATGGATGGCAACCAACTATGGGAACAACGATTTGACGCGAGTGACACACGATTGGGTTGGGGACCAGCCGCATCACCCGTGCTGCATGACGACACCCTCTTTATTGTGAATGATACCGATGACGATTCGTTTGTCGTTGCACTCGATGCCGAAACGGGCGAGGAACGCTGGCGCCGTGACCGTGACGAAGGTACGAATTGGTCCACACCATTCGTCTGGCAAAACGAAATCCGGACCGAACTAGTCACCACCGGTAGTGACCAGGTCCGATCTTATGACCTAAATGGACAAGAACTATGGAGATTTAGCGGTCTGAGCTCGATCACAATCCCGCAGCCATTTAGTGCACACGGCCTCCTGTATGTCACATCCGGCTACGTTGGTGACTCAACCCGCCCCGTCTACGCCATCAAGCCTGGTGCCACCGGAGACATCACGATCAACGACTCAGAGCAGCGAGACGACCATATCGCCTGGTTCGACGACACAGCGGGACCGTATCACCCGACGCCACTGGTCTATGGGGACTACTATTTCACACTTCAAGACCGTGGCTTCTTCACCGTGCACGATGCTCGAACGGGCGAGGAACTCTACTTCACGGAACAACAAATTCAGACACAGGAAGTCCGACGGCGAGTTGCCCCCGGCGCAAATGGATTTACCGCTTCGCCATGGGCGTACAATGGCCGAATTTTTGTACTGAGTGAAGATGGCGATACGTATGTTCTTGACAGCGAAAATAGCTTTCGCGTCCTGGCGACAAATTCGTTAGAGGAAGTTGCGATGTCGAGTCCGGCAATCGCGCGAGGCAACCTCTTTATACGAACACGGTCGCATCTCTGGCGCCTGACTGACCTCTCGCAAAACTAGGACATCGGTTACGGTTCGACAAAAAAGAAATCTGCTGGGCCGTCCCGACGAGCGAGAAGTACAACATCGGCATCATCCGGAACGCGCCATTCATGATGCGCTTTGCCAGGAATAATGATGTAGCTTCCCTCAGTTGCCGTATGTTCCTCACCGTCAAGAGTGATACTCACTGTTCCCTGCAGGACCACCACCGTCTCAGTGTACGTATGCCAATGCATGACAAACTGCGAGCCCGCTGGAAACCGCGCAAGGTAGGTCGGTCCTCCAGTCTCTGGGTCTGTCGAAATTGGTGCATTTCGAATACCGACAGGAAACCCAGGCCGATCAGATGAGGGTGGCCCCCACTCGGCCTGTCGCCAGTCCAACACAAGTGGTTCGATGGACAAAGCAGTTTGTCCAACACTCTCTTGCGCTATTGCGACGCAGAAGAGCAAGACGACACAGGCTGTACAGCTTCGATTCACCTTCGCCTCGTAACGACCACGAGAGACCTATTTCTTCACGTATTTATGGAGCTCGGGCCTCACAGTATCTGCGACGTAGATATCGCCATCTGGCGACATCGTCATGTAGTGTGCCTCGCCAAACTCTCCAAGCCCTTTACCCGGTTGCCCATTCGCACCAAGCGCTTTCCCATTTTCATCGAGTTTGAGAATTTCGCCAGCAAAACCACTGACCATATACATCTGCCCATCAGCGTCAATAAAGAGCCCACACGGTAACCCTTTGTAAGCCCATTCCTTGACGTAGGTTCCTTCGCTATCGAAAATCTGAACGCGACGATTTTGGCGGTCGGCCACGTAAACCAAACCATCGGCATCGACAACAATTGAATGCGGTGTGTCAAACTGGCTCGGTCCAGTGCCCAGTTCTCCCCACGATTTCATCAGTGAACCATCGCTCGCAAACTTCAATACTCGCGGTACGCCCTGCCCATGACCAACAAGCACAAAGATCTCGTCTTCTAACCCCACATACAAGTCAGTGGGTTCTTCCAGAAGAGGCGTGTCGTCTGGAGTGATCGTCAATAGCACTTCGCCGTCGGGATTCATTTTTCGAATCGTGTCGCCATTGACATCCGTCGTCCAGATATGGCCTTCCCCATCGATACGCATCCCATGCGGTCGGTCGTACTGTCCCTGACCCCATGCTCGAACAAAACTACCATCGGGGTTGAATTCCATCAAAGGATTTGGTCCACGATTAAAGACCAGTATCTTGTTGGTCGAGGTCCATCCGACACTCGACGGCGCACCCATTTCAACATCATCCGGAATCTCGAGGCCATGCGGGACCGGGCGGTACCCAAGATCCGGGGCATCCTCCATCTGCGCCGGGTCCGGCGCTGTCAAAATTTGGAGTGCCACGAGGAAGAGTGTAAAAACGCGCATAGGATCTCCTTTGTGAACCCCCATTGTGGGTGGGATCCCACGTAGTTGCAAGTCTGACCCGCAGGAAATACCACCCATAGACCGGAGGTGGCTTCCTGCGCTCGCGATACTCACCGGAACAAACATATGGCCGCCAAGTGCGCCCGCAACCCTCTACGAGTTGTACAGTCGGTGGCAGCTCGAGTTTTGAATTTCCCGGTGTGGTTACAACGTCTCCGACTGTTTGCTACTCAAAAAGATCGAGCTTTGCTTTTCGAATCTCGTGACTGACCTGGATTTGCGAACCGAATTCAAGCCACGGGTCAGTTGCCGACTCATAGCGTGGCCACGTAGGCAGGCCCTCGCCGTTCGGGTTTCCCGTCTTGGCAAAATTAACCCAAAAGGCACTCATCGTTTCAGAAATCTCATGGTCCCAATCGGTCCAACCAACACCGACCAACCGCGTATTTCCAAATGCATAAGCGAGGTCACCTGAGTGGTACGCCCCATAACCGGTAGGGCCATCAGGCATATCGATTGCTGCACGCTCAGGCACATAAATCCGAAACACGGGAGGCGCATGGCGGAAAAAATAAAGGTAAGCATCATTGTCATTCGCTTCAACTGCCCGAGCCCACGTTCGCATCTCCCACACAAAACTTCGATCAGCCCGTATGGCCTGCGCTCCCCACTTGGTCGATCTATCGATGTCATCCTTATAGGCAGCCAGCACCGCGTCTGTCCGTTCTCCATGCTGCTGACCGAGCAACGATACCAATTCGCCATACTCACGAAGTGGAGTATCGGCATACAGGGTCGTGCCTTCATTCGCCATCGCTCCGACAATCACTGGCACGTTGTTATGTTCACCTGCCGCGACAATCGCAGACGCAGGCTTCGGCATAAACCAACCATCGACGATCGCGCCAGAGCCAAGACTTGAATCAAGAACGACGGACGCATCGAGTGCCCGCAGTGCATCCAATGCGTCAACATCATCCCCATCAACCCCAAGTTCGCTTGCCGCGACAAGACCATCACTGTGCGCAGCCTCAAGGTCCGGACGTCCCCCACGAAAACATCCGCCCGAATGACCGATCGCTTTGTGGAAGAGTCCACGAGCCAACGGGGAGGTCATCAGATAACAGACACTCCACGATCCGGCTGACTGCCCGAAAATGGTCACATTGTTCTCATCGCCACCAAACGCGGCAATGTTGTCTCGCACCCATTCGAGCGCGGCAACCTTATCAAGAAGGCCATAGTTTCCAGATGACCCGCGCGGTGATTCCGCGGACAAAGCTGGATGTGCTAAGAACCCAAAAGGACCGAGGCGATAGTTGATGCTAACAAGCACCACGCCCTTCTTTGCGAGCGCCGTGCCATCAAAAACCTGTGCACTCCCCCAACCACCGGTGTGGCCACCACCATGGAACCAAACCATGACAGGACGAGAGTCAGACGCCTCCTCAGCGGCTGTCCATACATTGAGATAGAGACAGTCCTCGTTACGATCGAGGTTCCCACGGGTGTAGACCGAGGTGTCTGGTGTCAGTTGCTGCCAACAGGCGGGCCCAAAGTCAGTGGCAGCCCGTGTGCCTTGCCACGACTCAGCCGTAACTGGTGGCTGCCAGCGGCGTCCACCAATAGGGGCTTCAGCATAAGGTATGCCGCGAAAAACACGCACACCGCTGCCATCCTCGACCCCTTCACCCCTGAGCAAGCCCGGGCGGGTCTCAACTACCACGGCGGCATCACCTTCAGGTGTGTCTGTCGCAGACCCGTTTTGGCCACAAGCAGAAACAGTCAACATAGCAACACATATGCACACCGTTAGCAATGTCTGGTTTCGACACATAAACACTCCCCCAAAAATCGGCAGGCTAGAATGTTGGAACACTGCTAACGACCAGCAGCTTTTTCAAGATTCCTCGCCACTTCCAAAATATGGCGAATGTCGTAGTTCCCCTCGTGACAGGCGTATTCATAAAGAGGCCCCTCACGCTTCATTAACGGAAACTCGGCGCTCCATGCCCGTGACCATGTTGTCTGATCGTCGACCGTGAATTCGTACCGAATCGTATCGTCATCCATTCTGGTAAACCGCTCCACGACATGCAGATCAACATTGGCTCCATTAAACGTGACCTTCTCATTAAAATTCACCGTCTCTACGACCAACGTATCGTCTTCCCAACGCCCGACCGAGTCACCTGGCCACTGGCGAATTTTCGATGAAAGGTGTGACCGCCCGCCGAGTGGGACGATTCGGATTTTATTCGCGCGCATCTCCTGCATGATGACCACATGGTCTTCAGTCTGAAAGATCTGGATGAGGTCGTTGTACGAGGCCGGTAACATCGGCGGCCCTTCGTGCCGCCATGCCAAACACCGCTCCTGTAACGTACGAGTCTGGTGACTCGCATACGACGGTGAGGCAAGGTTATAGACCAACCATCGGCTCTCCTGCTTCCGCATCGCTTCGCGTTCCATCGCCGCAGCAAGAAGTTCGGGAATCCTTCCATCTGGCGGATCGACAATTAGTGATGTTCGTGTGGTCGTCAGTTGACGGGGTTGTTCTTCTCGTAACCAGACTGAATTGTCGTAGTGAATATTTTCCTGACTTTGCTGTGTTCGCTCGATGCGTTCTTCCTTAGAATCAGCCGCTAGCACGCTACGGGCCCGTAACGGGTCAACTCCTTCTTCAGTTAATAACTCATTTAGAGACGCCAGTTCTTCTTCAGACAAAAAAGCCTGATCGCCCAAATTGTCAGGGCGTTCCAGTGGGGTATACGTCGAACTTGTCCAAATTCCCTGTAGGTTAGGATGTCCCCACGACGTTCGACTTCCCGGATCATTTATTGACTGACCGAATACCGGAAACGCCATCAGTATTAGCGGCAACGCCATCGCTATCGCGAACACCTTCTGTCGTCGACTCATCGCCACCTCCATACTAATGAGTACAGCTTTATTCAATATCGAACTCATACATTACGACATCGCTATTCTCATAACCTAACCGACCACACTGCACACGTAATTCCCAAAACCGCATCCGGAAGGGGCCTCGATACAGACGCCAATAAAACGGTGGGTCTCGTTCAGTTGTGTACACGATAGTCGAACCCGGCGTCTCACACTGAAGGTCAATGCGCGGAGCAACATGAAACAAGCCGCCGGCTGGATAGCCTGTCGGCGTCGCGGTTGTCGGTGTTACGGTAGCGTTCGCATCAACGGCCTTCACCGACTCAATGGAATGATCTTTCATTGGTGGTCGCGCGTCCCCGTCATCTACAACTACGACATTACGCCCCCTCATGTAGTGCGGCACTGCAAGGCCGGTCATCGCAAGAGCGGTCGGGGCTAAATCAAGCAGACCGACCGTTTCAATAACCCGGCTACGTGGAAAATTCTGTGGCAATCGGATTCCCACGCGTTCCGAACCGGATGACATCGCAATCAAGAAAACCGCGGTGTCGGCCGTCCACTCGTCTTCATCAAGCGCATCCAGAATTGACGAAACCTGAAGCTGCACATTTGATAATGGTTCCAGATTAAACAGACTAAAAAACGGAACTTCCCCCCGTCCACGACCACCACACCCAAATGACACCGTACATGGCAAATCCCAATCCTTCTCTTTGCCTCTCCAGTCAACATCCCGACCGACAGCATCCCAAGCCCCAAGTAAACCGTCAGGTGTTATTGGTAAAGCCTCTGGACTCTTGACCGATTGCCTTGGTCGACTGACTCTACTAACACCAAGATTGTGGTACGACTCTCCCGAACGACTGGTGTAATAGCCAGCTTGTCGAAACAACAGCGGCAACACACCGACCTCCGGTTCCGGAAACGGCTTCAGAAACCCAGGGTCAACACCAGTGAGGAGAGCCGAACGAGCACTAGGCCCACCATGCTGCGTCGACGGTAGTGCTGCAATGACATCAAACCGATGCTCCAAGTCGACTGGAATCGCATCAGCAACTATCCAGACAACATTTTTTGTTTGAGTAGACCCGGTGCCCTCATCACGAAGATGGCCTGGGCTAGCTTGGCATCCCAAGCCGAAAACCACGAAGAACCACAGACAACCGGTGACACAACGAGGGGCCATCTGCCTACCTGAAATCACAGCGGCATCATATAGTGCAATCTCTCAGCTTTGCGTGATTTACCGGTCAATATCGCCGTAAAATATAAACACTGTCGCGCAACCGTCGTCTAATTGCTATGATCGTCTCAAATAGTTAAGCGTTTCTGTAATTAATTCGGAGTACTTACATGAAGCATCTCTGTGTTCCTGTGGTCACGGCATTTCTTTTCGCATCTGCCGCAATCTCTGCTCAGAGTGATGAGGTTCCTCGAGCATGGGACAACCATCCTGATCTCAATGGTATCTGGCAAGCAATCGGCACTGCGCACTGGAATCTAGAAGACCATCCGGCAGGTCCTGGCCATCCCGACCTCGGTGCCATCGGTGCCATTCCGCCCGGGCAGGGTGTTGTTGAGGAAGGTGACATTCCCTACACACCTGAAGCTAGACAGCAACAACAAGACAATTTTGAAAACAGAATGACTAACGATCCCGAAGCTAAGTGCTTCATGCCGGGAGTCCCAAGAGCGACCTATTTGCCCTACCCGTTCCAAATTATTCAGGGCGACAAAAAGATCCAGATCGCTTACGGCGTTGCGGAAGCCAGTCGGACGATTCACATGGACAAAGACAACCCGGAACCACCGCCAATCGACAGTTGGATGGGACGCTCGCACGGTCGCTGGGATGGAGACACTCTGGTTGTTGACGTGCAAGGTTTTACCGGCGAAGCATGGTTTGACCGCGCGGGAAACCATGCGAGTGCTTCCCTCCGCGTTGAAGAGCGTTACACTCCGATGGGGCGAAACGCAATCATGTATGAGGCAACGCTCACCGATGACACGGTGTTCACGCGTCCGTGGGCTATCCGTATGCCTCTCTATCGTCGTCTTGAAGACAACGCACGTGTCATTGAATTTAAATGCGTCGAATACTCTGAGGATTTACTGTACGGTCATTTACGAAGGGTACCAACTCGGTAAGGCAACCAGTTGAATGAGGAAATACACCATGACACTAAATCTGCCACCCGTTGCTTTGGCGCTACCAGTCCTTACGGCATTATTTGTTGCGATGCCGGGTGCATCCACCAATGCCGTCGCAGCTGATGCCGAATATCACCACGTCCACATAACGTCGTTTGCTCCCGCAGTATCGGTCCGTTGGTACACGGAGCATCTCGATTGCCAACCGATTGCCGATCGAGACGATGCGGCCGATTGTCACGGCGTCGAAGTGACCTTTGTTCCCCAATCGACACAAGGAGGCACTCAGGGCACCGGTGTCAATCACATCGGTTTCTCGTATCTTGACCTCACAGCAAAAATGGAAGAACTTGAATCCATCGGGTCGCGTGGATCCGGTGTGCGCCTTCAACGGTTTGAAGGCGGTGAGATGATCCGTGAGGCGCCGGGTCTTTTCAAGTATGGATTCATTTTTGACCCATGGGGCACAAGAATCGAACTGGTCGAAGATCCTGACCGCCTTGGTTTTCACCACATTCACCTGAGCTCGACCAACCCCGACGAAACTCTTGAGTGGTATCAGAGCGTACTCGGCGGTGAGCGCGACAGACTGCGGGACCGCATTGACGGATTGCGGTACGGCGACGTCTGGCTACTGGCCATGGAACATGAAGAGGGTATACCGGCAACAACCGAAGGTCGGGCGATCGACCATATAGGTTTCATCGTTGATGACCTTGGTAACGCTGCGAGCGAGATGCGCAGCGCCGGCGCAGAATTCCAACAGGAACCAATCGTGCCAGAAAACGCACGTACCTCTGCCCGCCGCGCATTCATCTACGGTCCTGACAATGTGCGTCTGGCTGTTGTTGAATCCGGCTTTGCTGGTGTCGACTCAAACTTCGTCGAGGAAACCACCGCAGACTCAACTCCGTACGATCCAGCGCAGACGCCATGGGAAGAACCAGACCTTCAGGGCGTGTGGACAGGCAATGCGGCTCACGGCATTCCGCTTGAACGACCATTGGATCTGGTAGACGTTGAAAACTTAACGGCCGAAGAAGCTGCTGCTCGCCGTGAAGGTGGCACCCTCGGCAGTATTTGGGGCTACGAGCGTGAGTGGAGAGACACAACGTTGGGGTATGACAAAAATGCCCCGTCCACTCAAGTTGCAATGATTATCGACCCTCCAACCGGTCGTTTGCCTGAGCGAACACCAGAAGGACAGCGAATGGAGGAAGTCGCTGCTCGCGCACGCCGCTTGTACACAGAGAATAGGTCAGCCGGTCCTGAAGACCTGACGCCGTATGTAAGGTGCATTACGCGAGGATTGCCGGGCCTGATGATGCCGTCGATTTACAACAATGGTCTGCAAATCGTTCAAGGCCCTGGTTTCGTCGCGATCCAAAAAGAAATGATTCATGAAACACGAGTTATCCCGACAGAGGAACGGGCCCCACTTAATGCAAAACTTACGACCTACCTTGGAGACCCACACGGGCACTGGGAAGGCAATACGCTTGTTGTTGAAACAAATAATTTCAACGGTAGAACAAACTACCGAGGGTCAAGTGCGGATATGAAGTTGACTGAACGATTTACGCGTACAGCTGATAATCGTTTGGAATACCAATTCACAGTTGATGACCCGAAGGTTTGGACACAACCCTGGACGGGCGTCTTCACGTTCAATCTTGATAATGAACAGTACGATGTCGTCGAATATGCCTGTCACGAAGGAAACTATGGAATGACCAATATCCTTAGTGGTGCGCGTGCACTCGACAGAGAACGGGCCGAAGGCTCACGATAACGAGGACAATACTAATGAGTAAGAAACTACCGATTACTTTGGCCGGCGTGACACTTCTTCTGCTGGTTGGCATAACCCCAATCGTGGCGCATCATGCGTTCTCCGCCGAGTTTGATGCGACGAAACCAGTCGCACTGCGTGGGAAAATCACCAAGATGGAGTGGATCAATCCACACGCGTGGATGCACATCGACGTCACGACTGAAGATGGTACGGTCCAAAGTTGGATGATCGAAGCCGGGCCTCCTGGAGCCCTTGTCCGCCGCGGATGGAAGAAAGATTCTGTCATACCCGGCACCGAAGTTTTGGTTGAGGGATATCAGGCCATCGACAATGCGTTCCGCGCTAACGGCCGCGATGTGACCTTTCCTGATGGCACACGCTTATTCGCTGGCTCGTCTGGCACCGGCGCACCGAGAGATGGTAGAGACGCAACCGAACCAGAATAAACGCTATATCTGGTCGAGATTGATCAGCTACTCAGGCTTAACGGACTGCGTAGCACTATCTTCAAGACGCGCGGTTCGTAGCATACCAATCATCGACACGTTGCCTTCGTGACAGGCGAATTCGTATAACGATTCGTCGCGACGTGACAGTGGCGTCTCAGCTGACCACGGAGATACCCACGTCGTCGGGTCAGAAAACGTCAACTGGTACGTCAAGGTGTCAGGTCCACTTCTTGTGAACCGCTCTGTCAGAACAAGTCCGTCTGCCGACCCACGATAGTGGCTCTGCACCGAAAAATTCCTAGTTTCAACCACTAGCGTCTGAGCATCCCAGTACCCCCGAGAATTCCCGTTCCACTGGCGAACCCGCTCCGGCAAATGAGCACGCCTGTCCAACGGCACGATACGAGCATCATGAAAGGCCTCGTTGAAAAACACAAAATACTCAGGTGTCTGGAAGATTTGATAATAGGTATATGGCCCAGCCCCAAAGTTTCCACCAAGTCGTGGTACTCCTGTCGTGATACACCGGTGAAAATTATTTAGATCCTCAGGTCCAGTCTTAAATTGCCATCCGTCAGCTACCACTTGCTCCCGCGACCTGGCAGCTGCCGTTCGAGCTGGAATACGACCGTCTGCAGGGTCAATAACTAACGAAGTCTGATTGGTCACGACCACATCAACCATTCCTATGGAACTGCTAGTCGACCACGCTTCATAGGTTTCAATATCTTCAAAGGCAGCACGGAAAGCTCCTCCAGGTGTGGCAAATGCACTACGCCCATTTCTGAAAATCCTGTCGGTACGTTCCTGCAACGTCGCGACTTCTTCATCGGTCAAACGTGGCCTGCCAGCAAGCGAGGAAGGTCGTTCCATGGGAATCGCTGCATTACTGAGCCACACACCCTGCAAATCAGGTCGCCCCTCAGAAGTACGTGGAGCCACCCATTCTGCCTGAGCCGCCGCCCCCGATGGAACAGACCACATCCCAGTTATCAGGAAAAACAACAGTAATGAATGGTGACCTCGCATCCGTCATCTCCTGCTTTATTGCTTCAATATAAACTTGAGTAGTCTCCGTGAACAAAAAATCTGCCGCCCAAAAGAATAATCTCGTAAAGTAAGGTGCCAATGCAACGCATCTCGACTTATGATACGAATTACCTTCAGGATTCATCCTTGGCGTTTTCCGCCGAGCATCGAAAGGGGCCGAAGATGGCAACAAAGACCACCCGTCGTGACGTAATCAAGAGCAGCCTCGCCATGGCGGGTCTGGGAGTCCTCGGTTTGCCAGAATGGGCCATACCGGCGCTTGCGCAAGGTGAACGCCTCATGGAATTCACGGACCTTCCAGATGAGATCAATCTGATCCGTGATGCCGAACGACGCATTATCGATGTTCGCCATATCGATAACTACTTCACCCCTGTTAATCAATTTTTCACGACGCAGCATTATGGACATCCGCAAATTGACACCGCAGTCTATCGACTTCGCGTGTCTGGCCTGGTCAATGAACCGCTGGCTCTGTCTCTTGCGGACCTTCGAGCGATGCCGAGTCGTGAACTCGTATTTGGCTTTGAATGCTCAGGGAACCGAGGCCCTTTGAATGGTTTGTCCAGTAATGGTCGTTGGTTAGGCGTCCCCCTAAAGACCGTCCTTGAACGGGCTGGCATTCAGGACGACGCTAGAGAATTTGTTTTTTTTGGTGCCGACCACGGTGAGGAAGAAGTCGATTTCCGAGGACGAATCTCCACAGTTGATCAACAGTACGGTCGAAGTTTGCAGCGAGACCAAGCATTGTCCGACGAACCGTTACTTGCCTACGAACTGAGTGGAGAACCACTAACGACACATCAAGGCCGTCCGCTACGACTGCTCGTCCCCGGATGGTATGGCGCTCCAAACGTGAAGTTCCTCTCTGAAATCCACGTACAAAAGGACCAATACTTAGGTAAATTCCAAGCCAACTGGTACCGCACGTTAAAAGGTGAAATGGTCAATGGTGAAATGAAATGGAAAGAAACAGCCATTTCAACCATGCGCCTGAAATCGTTTATTGCGCGTGTAACAGGCACTGACAGTGGGC
>Ga0310124_10000943_pt1 | contig 20593 bp, 5 predicted proteins | sample CB11b_AW_Bot5_MG_FD_203507 | JGI IMG/M metagenome (GOLD analysis project Ga0310124, IMG submission 203507) | Marine microbial communities from Western Arctic Ocean, Canada - CB11b_AW_Bot5 | ecosystem: Environmental > Aquatic > Marine > Oceanic | place: Canada: Western Arctic Ocean | collected... | reverse complement strand
GCTCACCAACGGCACGGGCAACCACACCATCTCGAACCTCAGCGGTACAATCATCATCGATGTCCAAGACATACACGGGGTACTTTCTCACCGATTTGTGCAAATTACAATCGATGGGCTGCGCCTCAATAATCCACTGACAAGCGGTACTTTCACAGTCGATTTGGTGAATGGGGCAAGAGTCGAAAAGTTGCCCAGTGATGCAATCGAAGTCAGACAGTTTCCTCGCCTTAAGCACGACCTGCTGCTCGATGGTACGCCCCGTGTCAGCCTCGTTCTCCTCGACATCGACATCTCGGCAAGCGCACAACGCCACATGACGAACATTCACCTCGACTCGAAAGGTGTGAACGAACTTTTTGACGGCAGCGCGAAAAATCTCGTCATGGTAGTCGATGTCGCCGGCGACCCTTCCATCCTGCCACAGTACATCCACCACTGGACTGGTGACCACGCCCTCTACCTCGCCTCCGGTCATGTCGAGGACTACCGCGGCTTCGGTCCACACGCCAGACTCTCTGGAGTCGATGGCATCACCATAATGCCGTCAGATGTCCCATTGAATCTCCATGTCTCACTGCAAACGGTGGAGGTCTCCTGATGCGCCGCCGGAAGGACGATGATGCGGTTTCGGCGGCCATCGCAACGGTTCTCCTGTTCGCTGGAGTCCTCTCCATCATCTCGGGCATGATGGTCACGATTACCCCCGTAATCAACGAAAAGCACGGTTCGATTGAGCGACAGGCGATGTCTGGGCAAATGACCGACTTGGCTCTTGAAACCGTCAGGTTGTCAGAATCGGGGCTACCGGGTGACTCTGCTTCCATGCCACTTCGACCTCACACCGGGGAGTTGGGCTGGGATTACAGCCACGGCGGGACCTGGTATTCAGTCGCCTACACCGAAGAGGGGAGCCTACGGCTCGACGACTTGCTCGATGTGGACGATGATGTCCGGATACGATATCCATCGGGAGAGGTTTCTGCCGTCTGCTACTCTGATTTGCGTGCCAGTGGGGAGGCGTTGTGGAACTACAGATTACCTGCGACAGATGGCACAGTGCAGATAACTCCGCAGACCTCCCTGCAGTTGCCTCTCGATGTGACTGAGGTCAGCTTCTCATCGAGTGGCGGTTCGTCTCAAATCAATCTGGCTCACGGCGAGTCAGGCAGTTTCACCGTTACTGACGACAGTTGGATTCGCTCGGATGGCCCATTGCGCGTCATGTTCCAGCGGGGCGTTGGAGGTGCCACTCTGGTGGAACCGGACTTGGCGAACCCTCAGGATGACACCGGTCGATCGTGGACCGTACCCCTCCCAGCAGGTGTTGTCTCCGCCCATTTCGTTAGCGATTCTCTCTCATCTGTCGAATGGGGCCTAGGGGCGGTCACTGGCAGCGGCCAAACTACCGGGGTGCCGGCAGAATGGAGTAACTCATGGAACGCCAACGCGGGAGATGTCCTCTCTATCGAATCGGGTCAGCCCGGCCGGCTTCTTCTCGTCTGGGGTGACTCGAACTCAGGAGCTACGATGTGGCCTGATGTAGGAGGCTCCTTCGCCGGAACCGACTTCCTCCTAACTGGTGCAGATGGTAGCGTTCTAATCGAAAACACCCAGTCATCTCCAGTATCAGTTCAGATTTCTGGGCTCTATCAGTCCGTGCCGGGGGATGGTCTCCTGCGAATCGATTGGCAGGATGGTGCTGGCACCATCACCTCTTCGGGCCCCATCCAGATTCACTGGTTAGCAGACAGCAGCGCAAGCGGTGCTGAGAGAGTCGGCTCACTCGAGATGATTGCCGCCTCTGACACCGGCCACTCAAGTGGCACCGCACACTCGTTCCAAACTCCAGAGAGCAGCGGCGAAGTCGAATTCATCCTGCAACCGGCGACGCCATCCACTTCGCTGACACTCTTCACCTCCATCGCAGGCAACACGAGCCCACAGGTCACCCTCAATGACAGCACATTCTCACAAGTGGTTCTGCTGACCCCCGACGCTAGCGGTCTGTCACGCACGGCAGTGAACAAAACTGACGGTCTCGTAGATGGACCATACCGGCTAATCGCATCAGCAGGAGATGACGGTTGGCTTGAAGTTCGTCAAGATGGCGAAGAGCGCTGTATCGCGGTAGGCAATCGAGCCTCCGGCTGGATGGAAATGCTGCTCCCGTGGGCAAATATGGGATTGGCTGGTAACAGCGCAGTAAGCGATGCCTGGCGCACAGGAGAACATCCACTCGGAGTCGGTGTGAGCATGTTCGGACCCGTTGGAAATGACCCGCACAGCCCCCTTGCATCGGCGTGGGGCGCTCACCTGCCTCGACTGAATTACCGATTTGAGAGTTCTGTGGGCGGCATGGAAATCGGTTTCCGCGGCGGCTTCGTAGGGACGAACCACCCGGAGTTCCACGCCGAAGTCCTAGTCCAACCACCCTCTAGGGAAGGCCCGGGCCCGAGATTGGCAGTTACCATTCCTCTGACGATTCCGACGATGACATCCTCCTTTGGAGCCGGTGACGTCGAACTGACGGTCTCACTCGACCAACGGGAACAACTCGCTAGCGTGCTCGCCTACGAGATTCGGCGGGGCTGGGATGGGCCATACGGTTCGGCGATAGCAGCAGACGCATCGACAGAACTCTCCTTCTCAACAGATTGGCTCACCTTCCCCGGAGACATCGAGCGGCTGGACGACTATGTCGGATGGGTTCAGTTGACTCACTCAAGTTCTGAGGCGATATACCACGCCGCTGGCGAGCCGATTCTATTCAACCTGCAACTGGCACAGTTGAGCATGCACACGGAGATTATCTCATGACGGCCCGTCGAACCCTACAGAAAGATGAGGTCGCGGCGGCGACCGAACTCGGATATGTCTTCACATTCTTGCTCGGTTTGAGTTTTCTCTCAGTCTTCAGCATCTGGGCCTTCGACTTGCAGGATTCTCGCCGGGACACTTGGACTGAACAGGCGATGATAGACAATCTCGATGCGGTTGCGGCTGCAGTAGAGCGTGCTGATGAAGCGAGTCGTTTGGATGGCAACGCAACCTACGCCGAACCGGTCACTCTCTTACTCTCTACGGCTGAGAATCTCGGGATCAGGATGGTGTTGGATGATGATGGACTTCTCATGCAGGATAAAGGGGCGACTGTGACTGCTAGACGCTCAATCAGTGGAGCGGGTTCGACCTTCCACTCAGGAGAAGTCGAAATGGCTGGAATCAGCGTCGTCTGGGTACTCCTTGAAGGAAATCAAGTAACCCTGAGCACTGCCCAACCAGGCGTCTGAGTTCAGATGCTAGTTAGCCCATCAGTGCCCGATGGACCTTCGCTTGAACATCGCGCATCCTGTCTTGCGCACCAAGTTCCCTGAACACGGTCAACGCGCGCTGCAGGTATTCCATGCGTCGGCTCTTGTCGGGAGCAGCCTCGCCCAATCGAGAGAGCAGTTCACCAATCAGCATGCGGTAGTCGTTGGCTTCGGCGAGTGCGAGTGCCTCTCGGTATTGTTCCAACGCCTCCTCTCTGCGCCCCGCATCGACGAGAACTTCGCCAAGTAACAGGGTAATCTCCACCGCCGCGTGCTGGTCTCTCTCCTCCACCAACCTCTCAAGCGCTTCCGAATAGTGGTGCAAGGCCAACTCCGGGTCGTCTGTCTTGGCGTAGAACCGACCCAACACCGCGCGGGCGCGAGCGTGTTGTGCCATATCATCAGCAGCTAGGGTCTCATCGTGAGCCTTGAAGGCGTGTTCCCGGGCACGCTCCATCTCCCCCATGTCCAGAAGGGCTGCGGCCAATATGATGCGGGATTCGACAAGGGTGTAGTCGTCTTCTGAATCCAATAGTTCCTCGACGTTCTCGTAGACTTCGAGTGATCTCTTGGTATCCTTCTGTCGCCTGAAAATGACGCCCATGTTGTTGTAGGTTCGGGCAGCACCTTGTGAGTCACCCAACTTGATGAACGACTCAAGTGCCTCACGGTGCATCTCCAGACCACCTTCCAAATCGCCTTGTGTGACGCTGATGTCGGCTTGGCTGGAGAGAATTCTTGCACGGGGGAGTTCATCGTCACCTGACTTGGCAAAAATTGCCAAAGCGGACTTGTATACCTCTTGCGCCTCATCCCAGCGCCCTTGAAGTGAGAAGATGTTCGCCTTCAACTCCAAGGCGACCGCCCATGCCTCCTCTGAGACCTGTTCCTCCTGCAACGCCTCGAGAATGCCGAGCAACTCGATGTGGCCTGTCTGTACCAACTCCGCCCCAGTAGACTCTATCTCTCTGCCCAACTCGTCGGCATCGCCGCTGTTGGACAGATGGAAGAGGAACTCAATCTGCTCCTCCGGCTGCGAACGGCGGGCTCGATACCAATCGACTGCCTTTCCGTGCAACTGGTCGCGGGTAGTAGCATCGAGTGAACGAGAGAGGAATTCCCGAATCAAATCGTGGACATCGTACATCTCCGAATCCGCCTGTCGGGCAAGGCCTTTTTCGACTAAGTCGTCTAGCAGGTCCGTCTCAAGGTCTTGACCTATGAGTGCCTCCAACGGCATTGGCTCGCGGAAGATGGCGAGGGCACCGAGCAGACGCTTCTCAGCACCTGACAACTTGGAGAATATCTCCTGCTCGACATACATTTCCAGCGTCTCGTGAAATGTCGAGCCGATGGAGCCGCGGTTGATTAGGGTCAAAACCAGCGGGTGGCCTCTTGAGAGGCCGTAGATGTGGTGGAAAGTGGCGTCGTCGACTGGTTCTAATGAGGGTAGGAAATTTCGACAGGCTTCTCGTGAGAGGCCGTCGAGTGGCACCACGAGGGTGGTGATGTTTCCCTCCGCGTCTCGCAGTGGTACGACCGCCTGGAACGAGCGTGAGAAGAGTACCAAGCCGGTCTCTTCGAGGTCGTCCATCCTCTGGGTCAGTCCCCGCACTATGGAGTAGAGAACATCGTCCGCCACTTTGTGCAGGTCGTCCACGATGATGAGCGCTGGCACGGTCGCTAGCGAATTCACAATCAAGTCCACTGACATCGAGGCTGAGGGGATGGGTGTCGCGCTGAGATAGTCGGTTAGGCTGTCATCACCAATCGCCGAGAGCCACTCCCCACAGGACTCCAGAAATGCACGGGAGCCTTCCCAATCCTGAACACGGTGGTAGAGGAGGTTTCTCTTGTGAGTGAACATTTCAATCATTTTTCCTGCTAGAGCGGTCTTCCCGATGCCAGCGATTCCAGGAACTAATATCGTGGTCGAACGGGCATCTATGAGGTCCATCATCGTCTTCAATTCGTTTTCTCGTCCGAAGAACGAACGGACCCGCGGTAGATCTTCAAGTGAGGTGACAAGTTGCTTCTCGACATGTTTCGCGAGGTCTCTCTCGATTAGATCCGGTGTCAGGGCGCGCAGGTCCACAACGCCGTTCTCATCGAGATAGCGAAGGATATCGACGGCTCGTATCGTGAAAGGAGCGGTCTCAACAGCAGTGGCGAGGGTGGTTGAATCTGTAGCGCCATCTTGGTTGATGAGTCGAAGCGGATGGGCTGAAAGACGCTCCCAAGTCTCCTCTGCCAACTTCATACCTGGGTCGGTCAAAAAGTAGGCCTTTCGCTTGCGTGTCACGCCGGTGACATGCGCTTGCCGCTCGACAAGCAATCCTTGATCCTTCAGACCCGCGATGGCACGGGGTACATTGCTGCGGGCGATGGCGACCGCGTTGGCAATCCCCATCTGGGATAGCGAAAAGGGGACTTCCACCTTCTCCGAGTAGTCGGCAAAATCTCGCAGATGCAACAGGATTCTCTCCTGCACACCTGGTCTCGCAACAGTCACCCCAACATCCCCTCTCACTAGTTCCGTTCCTGCTCCCCCTTGAATGTCGGGGTCGACCTTAGCGCTCCGGAGGCTGCGTGGTAGGGTCTGGAACCCACTCGTTGTTTTCAGCATCCCACTTCCATCCGGGGTAGGCTGCCTGAGGTACTGCGGCTGTAGCCGCAGCAGCAGTTGGCACCGCAGTGGCCGCATCAACGGTCTCTTCTTGTGACTCACGGCCCCATGCATATGGGTCCTCTTCGACCTCTGATGCGTCATCCATCAACATGTCCTCATCTTCATCCTCAAACTCAACGAAGAAGAAGAAGAAAACGCCGCCAAGAACCGCTATCGCGACTAGTGACAGAACTACCCACAAAATCCAACCAAGGGTGCTTGTCTCATCTGGTGGGCCCACCTGAACCGAGAAAGATTGGTCGATATTGTTCTGGTCATACTGGAACCTCACGCCGTTGGCACCATCCTCAAACTTGCTCTCGGGGACGGAGAGAGTCCACTGGCCGTCGGCGCCGACTATGGTGTTGTTGAGGCGGAGCCCGGTGGTGGTGGAGCGCGCTACCACCTCTATTCCCGGCCTACCTGTGCCAGAGAAGATGGCAATGTCCTCATCACCCAAGTAATCTAGTCCGTCAACCCGTTCCGCGCTGAACGATACTGCCCTGACAATGAAGTCAACCGTAAGTGAATAGGCGCGGCTTGAGCCGTCCTTGGCGATGAACTGCATCCCCTCACATGACCAGAGACCCATGTCAGTGGTGTGGAATGACATGCCGACCGGGTCGTAGGTCACCACTCCCGCCGAGTTGATTGAGATGATGTCAGCACACAGTGTGTCCTGTTGGAGGTCCACATTGGCAATGATGTCGGGGTTATCGTAGACCTCGTAGGCGAGTTGGTCGCCATCAACATCACTGAAGAAGGGAGGTAGAGTTAGTGATGCCCCGTCACCGCATCTGTCGAGCGATTGGCTATTCTCCTCGCAAAAGATGATGATTTCGCGTATCCAGCCAGTATCATTGAACAGCGGTGCGTTGTTGTCAGCATCTGGTGGATTGTTGATGATGACCTCAACCTCAGCCCACTGACTGTAATCGTGACCGTCGAACGAGCGAGCGCGCACGAGATAGTGGAAGTCGTGTATCAGGTTGCTCGTATCCCAAGTGGTGGCCCAAGCGCCGTTCGGAGCGATATCGGTAATGTACGGCGGCGCATTAGGTAGTTCACGCAGTGCATCTTGCGGGTCGAGAATCTTGATTTCAACTCGACTGACATCTCCGTCAGTATCTCTCGCAACGCCCATGAGGAGGGTGTCATCAGAGACCGTGATGGTCTGCATGTGGTAAGGCTCGAGCAGAGAGATGACAGGCGGGGCGTTCGTGTTGTCGATATCCAGAGAAAGTTCGACAGGTGTGCACTCGCCGATAACACCGCGACAGAACGAGGAGTCGGAGGCCCATATCTTGAAGGTCCAGATGTCCCGAGTGCGTGGCATCCCGGCAAATTCCCAGTCCCAGGACCAAACCGGTCCGCCAGACGTGCTAGCTATTGTATGGAAGTTGGGCCCGTCAATCTCAAAGTGGATCTTGTCGATATCGCTCCCATAGACGCCGTTGTACGAGTCGGTGGCTCTACCGGTGAATGTGACAACCCCCGTGCTGTGAGAGGTGCCATCTCCAGGAGCATCGACGTAGAGAATCGGAGCTTCCGTGTTCAGTCTGATGGTACGGGTCAGAATCGGGCTGTAGTCCACTCCGTCATAGGCCCGCACCTCGAATGTGTAGTCACCCTCGGGTTGGTCCGACATATCGTACTCAAAGAACCATGTGCGGAAGGGACGGTTGTTGTAGGTGACCTCTCCATTTGAATTGCTGGTGTCGGTTGCATATCTGACATCGAGCCAAGAACTGGAATCGGGAGTCTTAATTTCAACCCGCTCAACCACTCCCTTCTGCTCCCAACGTGCCTGCTCATCGTCATTGAAGATGCCAGTGCCGATGTTGCCATCCCAAGCGCTGCCACTGAAATTCACCATCCGCTTGAATGTGTGACCATCCTGTTGTGTGAGGGTCACAGTAGGTGCATCGTTCGTCAAGCTGATGACATCATCGTATGTGCCGGTCAGATTGAACGACGACTTGGCATAACCCTTACCAAATCGGTAGCCGGTCACGAAATACTTCGACAACTCGCGCGTCCCGGCACCCTGTTGGCAATCGGGGTCATTTGCGTCATACAGCAAATCACCATCATTGTCTACCCCGTCATTACACGAATTCTCACCGGGGTCACCAGCAAATCCGTTGGGATTTGGCCCATTGCCGGTGAAGTCGAGATGGAAATCTACCGATAGTGAAATCCACGGAGTGAATCCATACGGGTCGGTCCGCAGATCGTAGATGTCATTGCCATGTGCATCCTCAAGAAGCACTTGGGCATCACCTACTCTGACCCCTGAGACAGTGGTTCGGAAGCGAACTAGAGCGGCCTCTCTCACTTGAACAGCCCACTTGATCGGAGAGGAACCTATCTTCACCTTTGAGAGATCGAGGTTTGTTAGATTGGCGTAAGTCAAGACCGTCGAATTGTTCGTCATGGTAAGGGAGAGCGGGAAATCCTTCGGTGGAATGATTTTCGTGGGTGATACGAGTACTTGGTTTGCCCAATTGTTGGCTGGATATGCCTGGGCATCAGGCCATTCGAGGAGAATCGGGTAGGTTGCGTTTGAGCCGGGTGGAGGATTCGGGATGGTCTCCGATTGCACTGTGACCGAACTCTTGGTGATGTTGTATGTGCGCGAGACGCCGTTCCAAGTGTTCCCTGAGAAGAACCCAAGAGTACCATACTCCGTCCCAAATCCATCATCGTGATGGATTATTCTTGCACCCTCCTCTCCAACATTGAAGATGTTGTCTTGAACATCGATGATGGCACCAATGGCGCGGATGCCGTCACCCTGCACGCCGATGATGTTGTTTCGCTTGACTGTGGCACTACTTCGGTAGAAGTGGAAGGCAGGGCAGTTGAATCCCTCGGAATCCCAAATGGTGCTGCTGTCGCAGGAACCACTGACATTGTTGATTGTGTTGTCAACGAATGTTCCGCGAGCAGGTGACGGCCCCGACACCTGCCATCCTGAGTCACCGAAGTGATATTCTCCGAGAATCACCGGTTCACGATTGATGTTCTGGAAGGTGTTGTTGTCTGCGTGGACATCGACATATCCCACACCCCATATCCCGTTGTATCCTCCAATCGGTCCGATGATGTTGTTGCTGATGGTCACTTCAGCGAGGTCTGGCAACGATGAAACGACCTGAATGCCCGAACCTTCCTCTGCGCCGGTCAAGACATTGTTATTGATGAGAGTGTAGGCACCGTCGTAGGCGGTTAAAGGTGAGTTATCACCCGTTGTGATGCTATTGCCAGTCACCTCGAGTTGGTAGTCGTTGGCGAGAACACTTCTTCGACCGTTGATGTCGATTCCAGTGCAATCTGTCTGAATGGTGTTGAAGGAAACCGTTCCCGCAGCTTCCGTGTACCGGTAGCCATAGTCAGAACTCGTCACAACACCGTGGTCAATGTCGACAAAGGACTTCTGCGCCCAAACGACGTGACGACCGTTGTCATTCTGTGAGCAGCCATTCGAGGTACCGCTGAAAACCGGACTCATCAGAGTGACTGGATTGGTGGGGCTACCTGCACCATAGGCCTGCAATGCGTTACCGAGCAGAGTAGGTTCGCGCTCTTCGACGCCGACACTGAAGGTACCTCCGTTGAAGGTCGGTGAAGCTAGGTCTAGCAACAAGACGCTGGAGGTGTTGATGTCCTGTGTTCCGAGTTCAGTGATTGTCGGACTCGCCCCATCGAGAACGAGCGCACCAAAGCGAATCTGACTGACATCAGCCACATAGCGAGGCAGACCATACGCATTCTGGATGGTGACATGGTTCAACTTCGTCTGAGCAATATCAATGGTGTCTCGAACGAGGATTCCTTCGTAGCAGGATGCATCGGGGTTCCACAGAGGTTGACCGTTTGCGGGGTTGATCAACTTGTAGCATCGACCGGTCTGAGAGTCGTTAGCCGGTTGAGTCCAAGTGAATGTGATTCGACTTGCGTTACTGCCCATCCCCAAGGCTCCACAAGAGGAGTCGCCAGCGCACATGTTGCCCTTCACATGGATGTAACTTCCATTCGGTATTGTGATGGTTGTTCCGGGTTGGATGATCAATTTCGCACCGGGCGCAATCTCAACATCCCCAGTGAGGGAGTGTGCTCCCTGCCAAGTCTCGGTCCCGGTAATAACTCCGTTAGTGGTCTCGTTAGTGGCGCTCACCGTTGGGGTGAAGCCCACCAAAGCGGTCATCGTACTCATCACAAACAGGGTGACGAGCAATAGGCTGTGTGTTCTCTGAGTCTGCTCCATCTTCTACAACTCCTCTCTTGACCCTGCGAAAATACCCCACTGATATAACAAAAGCGCATACCGCAATTGAAATAGTATCAAAACAGGAGTCCTAGTATCAATATATTTTTCAGTATTTTCCTATCATTGTATCGCAAATGAGTAAATATATCAAGTATTCGTATCGAATAAATGAAATAATATCATGCTACGAGGCGTATCCCGACCTCATCCGACCACGCCTTAGCGTTCAGATGGCCGTATCCATAGCGAAGATGATGGGAGCCCGCTTGTTGGAAGGTGCTCACATCGCAAGAGTCTGCAAGTGCCTGTTTTACGAGTTCGATTGGTGTCCTGTCACCCTCTTGAATCGGCTCAAGGTTTGGGTTGCCATCGTATCGTTCAAGAATCAGGGCGAGTGACCCTGTCACGAATACCGTGGCATCACTGGTCCCATCACTTCGAGACCAAGTGGCGCCAACCTCTGCCGACACGAATGTCGAGTGAATCTGCACTCCGGGTGCCACCACCTCCGGTTTTTGGTCGGGCCAACTTCTAGGTGATCCGTCCGTGTTTGTGGCGGAACCAGCACTGCTGTCTGACCACAGACTCCCATTGCGCTGGGTTGCACCGACGGAAATCACCCCCTTCACATTCGCAGGAACTGTGACGTCGGGGTAGTCTTGACCAGCCCCGCCATGATTCCCCGCAGCTGCCACAACGAAGACGCCGTTGTCAAGAGCGCTGATTACAGCCAACTCGGTTCGGCTGCCGAAGGTCGAAATCAGGTCCGGTTTACCGCCTAGGCTCAAACTGATGATGTCAGCACCCATCTCCAACCAGCACCATTCAATGGCATCTGCGACAGTAGCCTCAGAACCAGAACTGCCCTCTGAGTCAAGAGCTGCTGCGACAATCAGTTGAATGCCTGGAGAGGCCCCACGAAAGCTTCCATTGGCTGCTAATATTCCGACCATCATTGTCCCATGTGACTGTTTGTCGTCGTTGTCATGCGGATTGCCAGTTGTACCATCGATGAAATCCTTGAAGCCAACGAGATTCACACCTGACAAATCTGGATGGCTGATGTCAACGCCGGTGTCGACGATGCAGACACGGACTCCCGTGCCGTCGAATCCAGCCTCGTTCAACTCCCTGATGTGAGTGCTCTCGTAGGCCCATTCCGAATTGGGGATGAAATCCTCGATGTAGGTGACAAGAGTGCTGTAGGTCACCAGGAGCCCGACGATGACCACCAACAGAATCCACAAACCCCACGGGAGGTCCAATGGTGTCTTGATTGGCTTCGCTGCCTCAGCCTCCTTCCAGCCACCCGGATCCAAGTCTGATGAGAGCCCGTACGCCTCAGCAGGATAACCCGGCGCATCGGGGTCGATGGTACTCAGCATTCGCGGGTCTTCGGGTTCCGGCAAGAACTCGACACCCTCCAAACCCGGAATCAAGAGGCTCCCCGTCCGACCTTGGTCGGACGCGGGTTCATGATTGCTCGTTCTTCAAGTGTGATGGAATTCTCCTGGATTTCGTCTATGTTTCGACTGAATGTCGCCTGCGTTTCATCTTCGGTCGTGGACCAAGACAGACCCCTATCTGCCCAAAGGTGACGGCGCTCTCGCCGACGAACGGTTGGTGATGAGGCTAAGCCTCCACATCCCTAGTCAACTCAGAACGGAATCTTGCTGGTAAGTGCATCACGGATCTTCCGGAAGGAGAAGAAGATGGCCACGAAGCCTGCTATAATCAGCAATGGAACCCATACATTGACTGAATCGGGTGCAGCTGTCGAGATCTTGATCGATTTTGTCATCTCGGTTTGAGAATCACTGTCGAGGTCGAGCCCCATGTCGCTGAATATGGTGAAGGTGAAGGTTTTCTTGCCTATTGCACCCGAACCGCCTGGGAGATCGAGGTAGACGATGTATTCAACCGCTCCCCCTGCTGGGATTGTCTGTGTCTCGGATGACGAAGAGATATTGAATTCTCCAACCGAAACACTCACCCGAATGTTTGTCGCGTCGACAATGCCGTCGTTCCTCACACGGACGAGGAAGGTGTTCCTGTTGTTCGCTTCAGCATCTGAATTACCGAATGTGCCCGTGTCATCCTCTACGAAAGAGAGGAGAGGTCGGGCCGCCTGTACCACGACTGACACCTGCTCATGCTCTGTGCCGTCCTCACTGGTGATGTTCACGAAGAGGGTGAATGGCTCATCCCCCGCATCTGCCGGAGCGAACACGGTGAAGGAGTAGGTTCGGTTCTCGCCAACAGTCCACGGTGATTCACTCGGGCCTGTCGCACTCCAATTTGCCGGCAGTTGAGTTCGGTCTATCTCAAAGGAGAGTGTGTCCTGGCCATTGCCCTCGTTGACTATTTGGAACTCAACTCGTTCCTCCTCTCCAGGGTATACACCAACCGTGTCACTCGGTGCAACGGTCACATTCACAGCGTAGGTCTGAGGAATGTGGATGGTTAGCGCATGTTCTGAGAACACACCTGAGCCGTGAGACAACCGCACCTTGATGATGTGACCACCCTCGATTGAACGGGCGGAATCGATTGTTGCCGGTACGACGCGGACGAGTAGCTCACTCTGGAGACCCCCATCGAGGCCCATCGTAAACTGATGGCTGCCGAACCACTGTTCAGTCCCATTGACCGTACCGTTGTAGAATTCAATCGTCCAATCTGTTGCATCCTCAGCCGAAAATACAACTTCGCTGGTGAACTCGTCGTAGGCTTCATTGCCGGTGTAATTCAGGTTGATTGTGTACTCTATGGTCTTGTAGTGAGTGCTGTTCAGTTGAACCGTATCAACCTCGTTATACGATTCGTCGGTCTGAGTTGAGTTGTCTGCTGACATGACCTCAAAGGAGATGCTGTGTTCAACTCGGCGGTTGAAGCGCAGTGTTGCGTCTGGCGCCTCCTGCTGACTGGCGATTGTGGCTGTCAGGCCGGCGCTGTAGTCCATTGTCATACCACGCTCAGACGTCTGGAAATCACCTTCGAGATACAACTCACCAGACGGCAATAGGAACTCGACCATTCCGTTCTGGTCAACCGTCACATTGTACTTGACACCGTAACCGGCATCTACCATTATCTCGGGTGTGGACAACATCTCAGCTCCAGAGACATCTTCATCGGAAAGATCGTGAGTAACTCCCTCAAAGTCCACCCATGATGTGGTCAAGAAGAGAGTCCCGCCCAGTGTCACTGTCAAGTTGGCCTCTGCACCGTCGTGGACACCTGCATCGACAAGTGTGATTCCGACAAGCCCGTCTTCGACGGATTGAGCGACAAGAACCCACTTGCCGGGTTCGACAAATGCATTCCATTCACCAGCCCAACTTCCGTTTTCCAGAACCTTGCTGGGTGTGCGAGATTCTCTCTCGATGCCAGCGAATGGAATGAGTGTCAAGGTGATGTCGTCGCTTATGTCATCCCATACCTCCATCTGGATATAATCCACCAATCCACTGATTGTGACATTCCCAGCAGACATCTCGAGGTCAGTTGAACTTGCTATACCGGTCACATTGATGATTTCGGTCACCGGCGAGAAGCCTAGTTTCGAGGCTGATACCGTGTAATTCGCATCTGTAGGTACAAAGACCTGCCAAGTTCCTGAGGCGTCGCTGGTCAAGTTGAGTTGTGCCTCAAGCGAATCACCAGTAACCGTAATGTTTGCATCCTCGATACCTTCATTGTAGTTGTAGGCATCATCTGCATTAAGATCCCAGAAGAGATTACCACCGAGGGTGACCCAGTGCTCTACTGTGAAGTTCTGCTGTTCGAGAACCTCACCCCTCTCAAGAGTGGGAAGGTCTTGCCCCTCGAGTATCCAACGATGTTGAATCTCCGTCTTGTTCAGGGAGATGGTCCAATCACCAGGCCAAAGGTATGCCGTGACATTTCCGTCATCGTCGGTGACGGGGAAGGTGACCTCACCTAAGCCATCTCGACTCGTAGCCGTTAGCGCAAACCCTGTCAGGGCGTTTCCTGAGTCAGACTCTGTCAGATGAATCGATACCTCTGCAGACTCAAGTGAATTCCAAACCAAACCTGTCCGCGTTGAATTCGCACTAATGTTCAGCAATCCGCGGTACTCCTCGGAAGTCTCACCAGTCACATAGCGGTCAACCGTGACGAGCCAATCACCCTCTGGCAGGTAATCGAGTATTGTCCCGTTCTCGTCAGTATACATCGTGAAGGAAATATCTCCATCCACCTGTTTGAAATTTACTATACGGGCGTTCTGTCCACCTCCACTGAAGTTCTCAAGTGTCGTCTCAAACTTCCACTTCGGAATGAATGGGACTTCGACAACCTCAGTCACATTGTCGAGGCCGAGTTCTAGGACCAACTCAGAGGAAGCTATCTCTGTCTGGTAATCGGTACCATTCTCTGGATCCTGCAGGTCGACTACCAACGAGTAGACACCTGGTTCAACAGAAACCACGACCTTTCCATTCGAAAATTGGTCAATGGTGACATTGAGACGTGAACCCACGCCGCCACCTGAAATTGGCACCAAAGCGAAGTCGACTTCTATCATGGTGCCGTTAGATAGGTTGGCATCACCGTTATGGTCGATGAAAGTTGAAATCTCCAAAGTGATGTTGTTTGGCTGACCTATCATCTCGATTCCGGATAGCAAATTCAGATTCGATTCCGTGACATCAATGTCCAGTGGTACGATGTTGAGTCTCTCGTCATCAACACTGAGAGTCCAATTACCATACTGCGCCTTGGTCACGAATCGCCCACTCTCAATATCGACATCAAAGAACCAATGCACCTGTCTCTCCTCATGGAAGCCGTGCACCTTAATGGGGCTGAATCCGGGGATGTGAGGTGAATATTCCGTCAAATTGGAAAAGATGTAGACAACCCCTTCGACAGTGAGGCCCTCCTTCAAGGTGAGCGTCAATGGCGCCATCCCCTCAGTTACATTGAAGCGGGTGCCGTTGGAAAGTTGGCTGGCAATCGATCTAACGGTCATATTCACATAAGCAAACTCGGGCAGAAGAATGGTGAAGTTGCCTGCATTATCTCCCGTACCTGTTTGGACACTGGTCACGATGGCCCCCCATTGGAAATTCACCTCAATGTTGGGTACCCCCTCAATCGGGCTCTCCTCCTTGTTGGTCTGAACCAAAATCTGGCCACTAACATTCACACTGCGCCTCAAAATCCACTCAATGTCGATGAGGTCCTCGTTGATTTCAAACTCCTCCCACAGCATCAATTCGCTGCCGGCTGAGGCGTTGGCAATCCATTCACCCTCTGGCAGTTCCACCCGGTAGGTGGAAGACTCATTGTCGAATACCGCTTGAATCAACTCATCATCAGCAAGCATCTCGCCTGAGAACCACACATCGACATCGGTCACTGGCTCCATTGTGCCGTTGCCGATGTCTTTTCGCATTGTGAACTCAATATCGAAGTGCATCGGAATCGGTGAGTTCTCATCAATCAGAGTGAACTCCTGCGAGTCTGCTTGAGGCCGAATTGATGCGCGGCCATCACAAACTACGGGTTGGGCCGGTGTGTACCAAGGGACACACTCGTAGAAGCCATCCCCGTCAGCATCCATTCGCAACTTGTAACTGCCATCGGGCAGTGGCCCGAATCCGAACGAACCGGTCTCGTTCGTAGTCACGAAGCAAGGTGCCAGCCCGACATCATCGCAGAGTTCGGTAGGCAGTTCACCGGGTCTTGCATCATCGAGAAGCTCGAGACTCAAGTTCGCACCAGGTTCCGAATCAATCCACATCAGAGTCCCTTCAATCCATGAACCGGCAAGAAGCAACTCGACATCACTGGTCGGCTCTGTACCGACTTCCAGTGGTGTCGACAGACGGGTTTGATTGCCGTTCGGAAGAACGACCATCACACGGTAGGTACCCGGCAACGCGTCCACAAGATGGAAACTACCCGGTTCAACCATATCTCCGGTGAAGAAACCAGCGCCACTGAACAGACCGGAGCCGTTGATGGTACCATAGGTCTCAAGTGAATCATCTTCAGCATCTACAACGAAGATGCCGTTGCCCACCATAGTCTCCCTGTAGAGTTGGGTTGTGTAGTAGACTGACTGATTCGCAGTCACCCTTCCAGTCCCCTCAAATGCACCAGTAAAGACATACTCTGGCGGTGAACTAGCGTTTACTGAGCAAACAGTCGCACCTGCGGGTACAGTTGTGTTGTCACAAGGCACTACCGAGGTGTTCCCGGTAATCGTACCAATGAATGAGCCGCGGCCCTGGAACTTCCCCTCTCCAGTGAAGGAGTGGTTGTGTAGGATTTCGCGGGTGTAGTTTCCAGTGTAGTCGGATACCAGAACTGGCCCGTCACTGTCCATGTAAGAGGGACCGGTGATCAACATCTCACCATCACCTCGGAAGGTGCGTGGGTGCTCTTCAGTACCCTCGACCGTACCGTTTGTAGTCCAAATGTGGGCTACCGCTTGGTCGGTCCAAATGTCCTGCAAGATTAATTCGTGAGAGACGAGGGGTGCTCCGTCGAACGACTCGTGGCCATCCCATCGAACTATGCCTGTCGCGCTGGATGCGGGGACATCAATCGACTTCTCGATGACATATCCGCCATCGGTATCTGCTTGCTCTCCAGTGACATTGAACTCCATTGAGCCGAGCATCATCCCACCTGAGACGTTTGCGAGGATTGCTGTGACCGGGTTAATTTCCCTGCCATTCTCCTCTTCGGCTCCGAGGATATCATAGGTCCAACCCTGCCATGTTTGGTAGTTGTTCTTCGCCTCTGTGATGGCGTCACGGTCGCTTGTGAGTCCCTCTTCGGGATCCTCCGAAAAGCCGGTGAACGCTGTCACGCGGATGTGGCCTGCTGGTACGCGGAACTCAAAGTGTCCGTTCTCATCCGCATCAACGCTGCCAATAGGAATCCAATACTGGCGATAGTCCTCATCCGAGGCATCCTCGCCACTGTATGCGTCCCTCTCTATTAGGAGGCGAGCCTTCGGGATTGTACTGATGTCACCGAGTACTACATCACCAGTGAGAGTAGCACCGCTGTAATACTTGAGAATCTTGACATATGTGTTTGCGTCATACCATGGCTGGTTCTGTCCTGCGCCTGCATTGTACCAATTTGCAATTACAAAGTGATTCATCATAGCTCCCGGAAGTGGGAAGGCATACTGTAGAGATTCGTTGGCCGTACCTCGCATGTCGAAATGTTGCCCGGGCTGGGATGGCTTTCCAGGAAGACCCAAGTCTCCCGAACCATAGCCAATGTAACCTCGTGCAATCATGGTGTCAAAGAATTCAGACTGCTGGTCGATTCTGATATCTACAGCACGGATGACATCAACATCATTTTGTGACTGACTTCTCAGAATGTCGCCCTTGTACTCCTCTTCGTACTGCTCTTGAGTCATGTCGACATAGAAGCTGGAATCACCACGCTGAGTGACATAGTAGGTATCCATGTAGGTTGCGGGGTCGAGACCCGAGAGGGTTGTGGGAGCGTAGAAAATTCCGGTTGGATTTCCGCCTGACTGGCCATAGGAGCCAGCAGTTGGGTAGAGTCTGTGGTCGATGGCGAAGTAACGGATGTCGTGGTTCCTCACGATGGTGTCACCGGGTGAACCTGACGAATCACTAACCTCGTAGGTGATGCTGTGTGACAGAGTCGCGTATAGTGAAACCAACTCCTCCATGTCGAGCGCAGAGGTGAGGAAAGTCCTCCCTAGGGCGAGACGCGCGTTCTGCCGGTGAAGGGAGGTCGCGACAGAGTCGAATTCCTCGACGATGTCGCTGGTGTACCAGTAATCACCAATGACATAGTGGCTGACTTCATCCTTCGCCACATCATTGCGCTCCTTGGTTTGATTGAACTTCGTCATTGCATCGAATTCCGATTGGAAGTTTCCGACCTGTTCGCGGCTCTCGTAGACGCGGTAAATCTTGGTGGCGAGAGGGAGGCCGTTGTCGTCGATTGCGTAGCCAACTCCGATATGGACATTGCCTGCGCTTCTGTAAATCTTGAACGAACGCGCTTCAACGCCTGCCCCTTCATCTCCGCCGAGTGTGTTGAGGTCGACAAATTCGTCAATTTGGGAACTGCTCATATGCTCATCTAGCGCAGCAGCGAATTCAGCGGTGTGAACGCCGCCATTGTAGCGTAGGTCACCCTCGGACAGTGTCATGATGAAGAGGGCGATTAGATCCCCTTCGCCCTGAGCCAACAGCATGTTCCCTGCCGCTGGAATTCCGCTCTGGAAGTTGTCGGCGACCGTCGGGTGGGAACCCTGCGCGAGCGCTTGGAAGCCGTAGTCCCACCATGAAACAAATGCAGGCCGTTGGCCGAACGGCACATTGGCGTCTTGTTCTTGCAACCACTGGTATCCTGAATTCCACTGAGCACTGTTGAAGGCCGAGCCGAATGAGCCCATGTACCAACAACTGGTTTCCTTGTTCGTACCGCGACAGTTGCTGTTGGGGTTGTATGGAGTGGAGTCGAGGATGGACCAGCCAAAGAGAGGATCTTCAGCCCTAAGCAGCGATGGCGTGATGTTGTAGATGACGGAGTCAACTTCCTTCGCTTCTGAGTTTCCGGATGGAATCCCCGAGTCGAGGCCGTAGGCGGCGTGTTGTGAGAACACGAGCAGGAAGACGATTAGAACTGCAACTACACCGGGATGCTTCTTCAGCGCCTTGCCACTTGCAGAGAGGCGGGCCCTTGGTGAACCGATACCAAACCGCCTCCATGACTTTCCGATTTCCAAGCCACCCATGCGGCCCCAAACCAACACGAGTGCCCAAGCACCCATGATGGCTACTGGGGGGGTTGCGTTGAACACGAAACGGCCTGCTCTCCAAGCCATCAAGCCCGCCAGCAGAATCCAGATTGCCAGAACGAGTTTCGTGCTGCTCCTCCCTTTGAAACCGTGCCAGAGGGCAATGATGCCGGCCGAAAGTGCCGCAAGGGCGACTATCGGTCCAAAGGAGGCGAACAGCATCGCTCGACTAGGTGCCTGAGCCTCTGCAATAGTGTCGAAAATCTTGTTCTTCGACAGGTAGTACCCACCAGTTGTCAGAACATCCCAACCGTTTGAGATGCCAGCGAACTGGAGCAGCCAGAGGCTACCGAGGATGGCCCCCGCAAGGCCGCCCCCGCTGACTAGCACGAGCAGCCACGGCTTGTCGCGGAATGAGACTGCTACCCAGCCTGCGGCGAAGGTGAAGCCGACGATGTAGAACATCGGTTGGAATCCGCTTGCGTCCCATACCAACTGCAGTTGTATGTGGGAGTAGAATGGCAGTGGAATCAGGAATGCGACCATCATCATCGTCAGTGTGCAGACATAGAGGGCCATGCTGTCCTTTCTTCGGAACAGGTTCAGTACCGCCTGCATGAAGAAGGCGGCAAATACGATTGCAAGCCCATAGACGAAACCCTTCCAGCCGAGGGCGACGGTGGCGAATGCCATTCCCGCAAGAGCTGCGTTGGCAATCGCTGCAGGCCGCTTCTCGAAAGTCGCCATCACTCCCTTTAGGAGGTAGGATGGAGACCAAGAGGCGTTTTCCACCAACTTTTCATCGCCGGCCGCGTCAACAGCCTTCAACCAGAAATAAAATCCTAATGTGAGGAACAGAATCGCAAACGAGTCGTGGTCAGCCAGCGCAAGTGTGCTGTGGCTGACGTGCCCGGGCATCAGGGCGATGAGCCAAGCGGCCACTGCACCAGTTGCCTTACCGAAGAAGCGGTTGCCGATCCCTGCGATTGGTAGAACACACAGCGCTCCATAAATCGCAGGCAATGCTGCTACAGACCACCAGACCGCGTCCGAGGCAGGCACATCGAGAAGAGGTGCGAGCAACATCCCGCCGATAGCGAGGCTCCAGGAGAACAGAGGCGGTCGGGGGTTGATGGCGCCGAGCGGATAGGAGCGGTCCATGTCAATGAGGAAATGGTTGTGCTGTGCCAGAACATACTCCACCGTTCGCATCATGTACCACGGGTCAGAACCTCCAGTCAGGTCCCACTCGTGGGTACCAGCAGCGTTCATGAATGGAATGACATTCCACACAACCCGAACCATAAGTGCCGTGAATAGGGCGGAACCTACGACGACTCCGTACCAATTTTTCTTCCACCACTGACGCGCAAGCCCTGCCTCCCGCCGTGGGGCGGTCGAGCCTAGCACGCCCTTCACTCCGAGCATGATGGCGAGTGCATTTAGCCAGAAGAAGAGGAAGAACCAGACAAACAGGCCGTTTGTGCCGTGAAAGTAACTGTGCCAGTTGGCGCTACCGTCCAAGATAAGTCCCCGCTCCTGAAGTCCACCCATAGTGTACA
>Ga0310124_10000941_pt1 | contig 20633 bp, 18 predicted proteins | sample CB11b_AW_Bot5_MG_FD_203507 | JGI IMG/M metagenome (GOLD analysis project Ga0310124, IMG submission 203507) | Marine microbial communities from Western Arctic Ocean, Canada - CB11b_AW_Bot5 | ecosystem: Environmental > Aquatic > Marine > Oceanic | place: Canada: Western Arctic Ocean | collected... | reverse complement strand
AAACTATTAATTTAGAAGATAAGAAAACTTTTGATTTACTTTCAGAAGGCAAGACAATGGGAGTTTTTCAACTAGAAGGATCAGGCATGAAAAGATATATACAAGAATTGAAACCGACTACTTTGAATGATGTGTCAGCGATGATAGCTTTATATCGGCCTGGGCCAATGGACCAAATATCTAGGTTTATTGATGGCAAACATGGGAAAATACCGAGTTATATTCATAAAGTCCTTGAGAATAATTTGCAAGAAACATATGGAGTAATTGTTTATCAAGATCAAGTACTTTATATCTTTAGAGAAATGGCTGGATATTCATTGGGAGAAGCTGATATTGTAAGAAAATCTATGGGTAAGAAAATACCGGAAATAATGTTAGAAGAAAAAAATAAATTTATTTCAAGATGTGTTAATAATGGTTTTGAACAAGAATTAGCTTCGGAAGTTTTTGCATTAATTGAACCATTTGCAGGCTATGCATTTAATAAAGCTCACAGTGTTAGTTATGCGTTGATTTCATATACTACGGCGTATTTAAAAGCAAATTATTTAAATGAATTTTTAATAACATCCATGAATGCTAATATTAATAATGCAGAACGAATTAATATGTTTGTTAAAGAATCAAAACTTAATAACATTGAAGTATTGCCGCCAGATATAAATGAGAGCAAAAGTAAATTTGCTTTATATGAAAATAACAATGAAAAGTATATAAGATTTGGATTGTCAGCGGTAAAAAATATAGGAATTAAAGCTGCTGAGAGTTTGGTAGAAATCAGAGAATCATTAGGTGGATTCAAATCATTAGAACACGTATTTGAAAATATCGATTTATCTGTCTTGAATTCAAAAACCATAGAATCACTTATTAAAGTAGGGGCATTTGATCAATTTGCAGATAGAACAGCTCTATTAGAAAAAATAGATGATTTTATTGCAGTATCAACACATACGAATAATGCAAAAAAACATAATCAGTCTTCAATGTTTGAATATTTACCTGAGGATCAGAAAGTAAAAACTGGAATAAATTTAAATCTAAATATGAATACCAAATCTAAAGATAAACAGTTATGGGAATTAGAATTATTAGGATTAAAATTAAGTATTAATCACCAAAATGAACAAATTGTAAAATCTGTTTCTGGTGATTATATTACAAGTCTAGAACAAATAAATAATTTATCAGCTGCAGATATGAAAAATGTCAAAATTTTAGGCCAGACATTATCTATTGAAAAATTAAGTTATACTGATAAAAAAACTAATCAAATAAAATCCTATTTTAAATCACAAATAGATTTACTAGATTCCGAATTAGAACTTGTAAGTTTTAATCAAAATTTTAATCAGATGGATCTTTGGGATGAAAGTAATTTAGTTGTTATTGAAGGATATGCAAGAATGAGAAATAATCAAGTATCCATTTATTTCAATAATGCTTCTGAATATATTCCTCAAAGTAATGGATTTATTGAATCCAATAATACTAATAGTGAAAATAAATGTTTAGTTTTTACAATTAATAATATTGTTAATAATGATTCTAAATTGGCAAAATTAATTGAGATTATTAAAAATAATAAAGGCAACACCCCCGTTTATATTAAATTTCAGGATAAAAATTTAATCACTTACAGTGATTTGTATAGCAATTTGCACATAAGTAAAATTATCAAAAATGAGATGATTGATTATTGTGATGTTGATGTTAGAAATGTCACAGATTTTGTATTTCCAAATAATTAATATTCAAATTTATGTTTGATAGCAAAGTAGAAAAACTAAGTAAAGGTTTGGATTTTTTATCTATTGATTATGATCATGATTTAATTAGTAAATTTATATCATATTTTGAATTTTTAAATAAAGAAAATAATAAATATAATCTTACTAGTATTACTGATTTTGATGATTTTATCTCATTACATGTTTTAGATTCATTGTCATTATTGCTTCCTATACAAAAATATAATATAAATCATCAGAACATTTTAGATATTGGTTCTGGCAATGGATTTCCTGGAGTCCCTTTCAGAATTTGTATTTCTCATTCTAATATGATTTTGGTTGATTCAGTAAAAAAGAAAATAAATTTTATGCAACAATTGATTCAATTGTTAAATTTAAACGAGATCCAAATTGTACATAATCGTATAGAAAATTTAGGTAGGAATACAAATTTTAGAAAAACCCAAAATTTGATATTATCAAGAGCTGTTGCAAAATTATCTACTCTAATAGAAGTGTCTTTACCATTACTTCAGGTAGGTGGGTATTGTATATTTCATAAATCTAATTTGCCTCAATCTGAATTTGAATCTATGAATAAAACCTTACGATTTTTTGATGCACAATTAATAGAAATATATAAAGTTCCAAATGAACTTGTATCACGAAGTCATAATTTAATAATTATTAAAAAAAATTCAGAAATTGATTTTGAATATCCAAGAAATAATAATAAACCTTTCAGAAAACCGTTGTTTTAATGGAAATAATAATTTTTATAATTATAATGAATATAGTAAATTTAAATAGGTGAATTATGACGTCACTAAATAAAAAAAGTAAAGTAGTTACACAGGGAGATGACAGAGCTCCGGCCAGGGCAATGCTTAGAGCAATTGGTTTAACTGACGAAGATATGAATAAACCATTTATAGGTATAGCAAATTTGGCTTCAGATGTTACACCATGTAATGTTCATTTAGATCGAATTGCACAAAAAGCTAAAATTGGAGTACGGGATGCAGGGATGGTTCCAATGATGTTTGGAACAATAACAATTAGTGATGGTATATCAATGGGAACTGAAGGTATGAAAGCATCTTTGGTAACCAGAGAAATAATTGCAGATTCAATTGAAGCTGTAGTTTTTGGAGAAAGTTTAGATGGTCTTTTAGCAGTCGCTGCATGTGATAAAAATATGCCTGGGGTTATGATGGCTATGGCAAGATTAAATGTACCATCTATTTTTGTTTACGGAGGTGCTATATTACCTGGAAAATATAATGGAGAAGATATCAATATACAAGATATGTTTGAAGCAGTAGGAGCTTATTCTAGAGGTGATTTGTCATTAAAACAATTAACTGATATGGAAAAAGTAGCCTGTCCAGGAGAGGGGGCATGTTCTGGAATGTTTACAGCGAATACTATGTCTTCTGCTATAGAAGCTATGGGAATGTCTACTCCTGGTGCATCCTCTATTCCTGCAGTTGATCCTAGGAATGAACAGGTAGCTGTTAAATCTGGTGAATATTTAATTGACCTTATTAAAAATGATATAAAACCAAGAGATATAATGACAAAGAAAGCTTTTGAGAATGCTATAACAGTAGTTCTTGCTATGGGAGGATCAACTAACGCAGTTCTGCATTTATTGGCAATGGCACATGAAGCTGAAGTAGATTTAAATATTGAAGATTTTAATACTTTAAGCGAAAAAACACCTTATATTACGAATCTACGACCAAGCGGAAAATATGTAATGAGTGATGTTGATAAAGCCGGTGGAGTTCCAGTCATATTGAAAGAATTATTAGATGCAGGACTTTTACATGGAGATGAATTAACAATAACTGGTGAAACAATGGCTGAAAATTTATCTAAAATTACAACCAAACCTGATAGTAAAGTAATTTATCCTCATACTTCTCCCAGAAGTTCTACGGGTGGATTAATTATATTGAAAGGTAATTTAGCACCTGAAGGTGCAGTATTTAAGGTTGCAGGAACTAAGCATATAAAACATGAGGGACCTGCTAAAGTTTATGATGGCGAAAGGGAAGCATTTAATGCTATCACATCGGGAAAAGTAGTTGATGGAGATGTCGTAATTATAAGATATGAAGGACCAAAAGGCGGACCAGGAATGCAGGAAATGTTAGCAGTGACAGGAGCTATAATGGGAGCTGGTTTAGGGAATTCTACCATGTTGATAACTGATGGAAGATTTTCAGGTGCTACTAGGGGACCTAGTGTCGGACATGTAGCTCCAGAAGCAGCAGTTGGCGGGCCAATAGCATTTGTACAAAGTGGCGATATTGTAAGTATGGATGCCGATACAAAAGAATTAACCCTTCATATTTCTGATGAAGAATTAAATAATAGAAAAAAAGATTGGGTAGCTCCAAAAACAAATGTTAAAAATGCTTTCTTAAGGAAGTATGCTAAATTAGTTTCTTCTGCTAGTATAGGTGCAGTTACTTCAGGAGATTAATTCTTAAAGGAGAAAGATGGATATTAGTAATGATAAAATTTCAAGACGTTCATTTATCAAAGCTTTCCTTTTAGGTGGTTTTGGTATCTTTGTGAGTTTATTTAATTTTAAATCTAAATCTGATAAAAACAAATCTATAAATAATAATTTGCCATTAGATTCAGTTTATAGGGTTAGAGAAGAAATTTAATAAATTAATTATATAATAAAAAAGGTAGTCTTAAATGTTAGAGTTAGAAGGTAAAGTTGCAATTGTTACAGGTGCTGGCAGATTAAGAGGGATAGGAAGAGCAGCTGCAGTATCATTAGCAAGATTAGGGGCAAATATAGTTATTACAGGAACAGGTAGAGATCCATCAAATTATCCCCAAGATGAAAAAGAAATTGGATGGAAAGATATATATAGTACAGCTGAGCAGATTAAATTAGAGGGAGCTAAAGCATTACCTATAGTGTCTAATGTTGCATCATCTCAAAGTGTTAGTGAGATGGTAAATCAAACACTATCTGAGTTTGGAAGAATTGATATCCTAATTAACAACGCAGCTTCAGCCAGAGGTGAGGATAGAGTACCTATTACTGATTTATCTGATGATGTTTTTAGAAAAGTTAATGATATTAAAGTGTTTGGTACATATTTATGTTCAAAGGCTGTTGTGAAAGTTTTAAAAGAGCAAGGAGAAGGTGGTAAAATTGTAAATATTTCTTCAACTGCAGGTAAAAGTGGCTCTCCAAATACTTTAGCATATAATGCTGCCAATTTTGCTGTTGTAGGAATGACACAATCTATGGCTCGGGAATTAGGCCCTTTTAGCATAAATGTAAATTGTGTTTGCCCTGGATTTACTGGAACTTCTAGAATGGATGGCCTAGATTTGGACCAAGGTGCAGATAAAACGGCTATTGGAAGAATAGGCACAGATGATGAAGTAGGTGATTTTATTGCACATTTGTGTACTAAAGCCACTTCATGGATAACTGGTCAATCAATAAATGTAAATGGTGGATCTATTGTAGAACATTAAGTTCTGCCCGGCCAGGATTCGAACCTGGGTCTGAGGATTCAAAGTCCTTCGTGCTACCACTACACCACCGGGCATCGTGCCCTTCAGTATATCAAATAACTGTTAATGGTTGGAAGTACAGATTGCCAACAAGATTGCCAACATAAATCAATTTACAGGCTATGTTCGAAGCCGATTGGCTCATTCACTTATTATATATTTGTATATGATACCCAGAGAGAGTTATATATTTTCACACAAGTTTTACTTGTATCGGTGAGTGGTTCTTGGTTGTGGGTATTATTGCTTTGGTTGCAGGTATTGGCGGTAGTGCTGTTGGTTGTTAGTTGACAGGGGGCATGCCTTAGGCTTTGTTGTTTGGGCTTATACATACCTGTGACAATTTAATTTTGAAATAACTTTTCTTATTTTATATAACAGATAATCAATACAACTATAGCTCCACCAATCATTCCACCAATAATTGGAATAGCCAAAGATTCGCAACAACTTTTTATATTTTTAAATTTAAAACATTCTTTCAAGTTCATAGAATTACTATACAGCATATTTTTCACACATGGGTGCTTGAGAATCCTTGGGTTTAGTAAGTTCTTTTTGTGATTGATTTAAATCTGAAGCATCAGCTTTAGCCTTTTTTTCAGAATAACTGAGTGAATTACTTGTTACTTGTTATTATATTTAAAAAATCTGCATATTTATTAATTTCCTCTGATTTATATGTAAATTTTGATTTAGATAAAATTTTCAATTTTATATATACAGAACTTTTTCAATACATATTAAAAATTGTTTTTAAAAATATTGTAATTTTGTATTTAGATCATTAATTAATATTATTTGTACCCTCTTTCGTAACCTTTGTCAGCTATAGAATATGTTGATCCAGTTAAATTAGAAGCTATAAATAAACTACATCATTTTAATATATTGTGTTTTAAATAATTTTTTGTCAATTTTGCTTTTTGAGCTTTAGTTAATTTTTTTATTCTATATTCTTCTTTAGAAGCTTTGCTTGAAGTATTAAAGAAAGCTTTGTAAACAATTTTAAAAGGTCCTCTTCCTCTGGTATATTTTGCCCCGCTACCCTTTTCATGCTCCAATAACCTTCTGTTAATATCATTGGATATACCAGTATAAAAAGTGGCATCTTTGCATAGTAAAATATAGACTGTCCATTTATTCTTTTTCATAATTAAATTATAACTATAAAAAATACTTTTGATATTCTTTGATTATCTATATCCCTTCATTAGAAATTCCCACCAAAGTCCATTATTATCAGTAGATATATTAGATTGACAAAAAATTTATGAGTGGAGTAGGTTTTATGGTGTTCTGTTATCTTGATACTTTATATTTGAATCTGAATAAATTACATTTAAACTCTTGTCGGATTTTGTGCAATTTTAATCTTGGCACTTTTGAGATAACTTTTTGGTTGTAAGTATGTACAATTGTTTGCAATTAGAAGAAATACATACCTACAGATTAAGTATTATATCAGATTGATAATAAATTGTATTTAAATCATTGTTGTGTTTTGTACCATTATTGACCTAAAGCATATAATAAATATGGCAAGAAAATAAGGATTGAATATAAAAAAATTATGGATAAACTTGATACTGATTACTATAAAAATCTGACAGAATACTTCTCGCCTACTACAACTTGGACAGATATTTATTGGGAATCTGTTGCTGCTCCATACAATTTTAATGATGAGGAAAAAACACTTTTAAATGATATTTATGATCAGCTAGATAATGTTTGGTTTAAAGCTATGTCATCTAAGATACATGGTAATATCAACTCTAGAATGACTCATGCTCAGGCTATTTGGATCTGCATACTATGTAAAATCAATCCTAAATTAAAAACTAATGCTGTTGATGTTTGGATTATGTCTGAATATTTTAGTGCTTCCTACATTAATGCTTTGTTAAATAAAACTATAGATCTTACTACTAATCCAATTGCTTCTGCCGACCCTTCTGCTTTGAAATATATTGAGAAAGAACCATTCGCCAGTGCGAAAAAAGCCGAAGCATATCATCAAGCAATCAATAAAAAATTTATTAATCCTGTTGCTTCTACATGGTCTAAACTTGAGCGGAAATACACAGAAGGAATTAGATCAACCGTAGATGATCATGTTTTAGATTATCCTATGCTATATGCTTCTCAGCTTGGGTCTGCGTGGTATATGCCTAGATATCAATCAGTTATTTGTATAATGGCTACAATGTGTATCAGCATAATAAAACATGTGGAATCTATAGAACCCAAAGATGCTACGGATATAACTTATAGATTAAAATTATCTAATTTTGGGAATGACCTGTCAAATATTGGGAAGAATTCTGATTATGGATATAATGTTTTTCTTGGAAAATCAATTAAAAAAGAATGTGCCGAGATAATAAAAAAATTATCTACTACTAATGAATCATGGATTAATAGAGATTTAGATAGTTGGGGAAGTGGTAAAGATCTATCATTCCCTCTTGAAGCTATTGGTCTATATTACTCTTTAATGAAATCATTAATAAGACTATTAGAAACAAAAGGTGATTCAACAAATCTTTCTATTAATACTGATACACTTGATCATAACTTAACTATGACTCATCATTCTGATATGCCTGTTGATGCTTTATTCTATGAGTTAGCTCCCAAATATGCTACAGATCAAATAAATCTTTACGATTTGTACATCAATCCTCATACAGAGAATCAAAATGAAAAAGAGACAGATGAAAGAAAGCTTTCAGATGATTCTAAGCCTAAGGTATATAATTGGATAAATTGGGATGATGACAAGGAATATACATAGCATTACCCTTAGTAATCATTGCCAATAATTTTGTCAACAAACTAACAATATCTATTTGATTTCTGTTTTCTGAATGGAATGTTGTTATGAAGGAAAGGATATAGACTTAAAGTTTATAATAAATTATGGATAATAATATTTTTTGTATAGAATGTGGATTTGAATTACCAGGAGCAGTTAAGTTCTGTAAGAAATGTGGTATTCAAATTGAATTAAGTGAATCAATTCCCGATTCGAAACCTAAAATTGAAACTCAAACAATAAAAAAGAAAATAGTCCAAGCGGAAGATGTTGCCCGACATCAGTATTATGGAAGACAAAAGAATAAATAGTTTTATCCCAGTCACGGATGAATAACTGTTACATGCTATTAAGTTAGAATTGTTGTATAATGTATGAAGTTAAGAAATGTTAAGAGAGATTAAGACCATACTTTATAATTCAAAGTCCTGCGTGTTATCGCTACACCACCGGGCATTGTGTCCCTGAATATATCAACATATGGGGTCAGATTAAATATAGTGTTATCCCACTCCTATTACACACTTTACACTACTATAAAAAAGATGCACATAGTAAAAAAAGAAGTGGCACAAATGTCACATATTAAAAAAGAATATATAAAAATTAAAGAAGAAAATTAAAATGACAAATATTAAAAAAATTATAAGAAAATACAAATATAAGATACAAATTAAATTATCTGATAGAAAAGATAGTAAAAGAATTAAAACATTATTTAAACAATAATGTTAAAAAATCATTAAATATATTAGTAATTTTCTAGAGTGCTTAATTGTCCCTAAATTGTAATTCCTATTTAATTAATTTATAGGGACTTACTGATGATTCTAGTTATCGTATTTCAAAAACACCAAGCGTAGATTGTGTGTCAAAATTAAGTAATTGAAGAGAATATATTATTTTATATTCGTGTTACCGATTTTAAAAATTATTTCGTTATTGCAATATTTTTATTTAGAAAAATAAATAATATGATAGAATTTGATGATGAAATTTTTACCTGATGCCTTAAGATCTAGACAGTTTACAACTTATTTTATAGGAAATATTTTTTCTTATCATGCTGTTCAGATTTTCATTTTTGCAGAAGCTTGGATAGTACATGAATTGAATGAATCACCTGAAGCATTAGGTATGTTAGGTTTGTACGCTTCATTGCCAACAATTATTTTCAATGTGTTTGGAGGAGCGATAGCAGATAGATTTAATAAAAAGTTTATTGTTTCAGTGTCTCAGATATTTCAGGCAATAATATTTATTATTTTTGCTTATTCTTATGCTAATGGACATCTTGAATATTGGCATGTCTATATTATTGCTGCAATAATAAGTTTTTCAACTGCTTTTGAATTACCTGCAAAAATGTCATATTTCCCATCATTACTTGCTAAAGCAAATTTATCCAGTGCTGTAGTCGTGGATTTATTTGCATGGCAGGGAACTAGAGTTATTGCTCCATTGATAGCAGGTTTTATCTTTGCATTGTATGGTGGAAGTTTTGCTTTACTTTACTCATCTTTACTTATTGTAATTTTTCTTATTTTGTTTAGTACAACTAAACCTTTGTATAATCCTAAAAAATCTATTGATGGAAATCCAATTTCCGATGCATTTGATGGATTGAAATATATATATCAAAACAAACCTATGCTAGTTTTACTTAGCCTTTCATTTTTAGTTTATTTATCAGGCTATGCTTATTTAAATATGCTCCCATATATTGCAGTACAAATCTTTAATGTTGGATCTAAAGGTACTGGATTACTTATGACTGCAACTGGTATTGGCTCAGTTTTACCAACAATTATTTTTGCAAAATCAGGGATTCCAAACAAAAGATTAGGGGTTTGTTTCAGCATGATATTTTCCGGATTGTTTTCAATTCTTTTTGCTGGATCTTCTATTTTCTATCAATATATTCCTTTGGCAGTTATTATTATGATGATTATTGGTTTCGCAAATTCTTTGTACGCAACTTCAGTGATGAGTGCAATACAGATTCATGTTTCTGAAGAATTCAGAGGTAGAGTTGTAGGTATTTTTGTTATGTCTTTTAGTTTTATGTCTCTTGGGAGTTTATGGGTTGGAACATTGGGAGGATTTTTAGACAAAATTTTGTTAACTGAACATCTTGGAGTGTTAATTTCTTTAATATTTGGAGGTGTTATTTTATTTCTAGTAGGAATAGCAATGTATTTATTTAATACATCTCTCAAAAAAATATAAATAAAATATTAAATGGTGCCCTGATTTCTTGCTTCAATAAATGCATTCTCCATAGCTTCGACAGTTTTATTAACATCATCTTCACTATGTTCTGCCATCATTATAAATCTAGATGCTGACCATGAGTCTATTCCTTGATTAATTAAAGATAATCCTAATTGACTATGTATTTCACCACCATAAGATTTCGATTCATCTTCTTTAGACAAATTGACAATGTCTTCTATAGAATTTGCTTCAATTCCTAATCTGAAATGAACTAATGAATCATTTCCATATGCCAATCCTGGGATTTCTAATTTTGATAATACTCCATTTAATCCGGATACTAATTGCTGACCTCTTTTTGTAGCAATTTCATTAACATTAGTAGTTTTTACTATGTGTAGAGCTTTTGCCCCAGCCGCAGCAGACAATGGATTAGCATTAAATGTACCAGGGTGATACATGGCTTTCCCCCCAGGTTTTTTTTCTAGAATTTCCATAAATTCAGCTTTTCCCGTAACGCAACCTCCTGGCAATCCTCCTCCAAGTATTTTAGCCCATGAGCTTATATCAGGTGTTATCCCAAGCAGTTCTTCCGCTCCTCCTTTAGCAACTCTAAATCCTGTTACAACCTCATCAAACATAAGAACAATGTTCCTCTCAGTACATAATTGTCTGAGCTCTTTTAGAAAAGAAGATTTTATTGGGTATTGCCCCATATGAGCACCAGTTGGTTCTAACATTATGCCTGCAATATCATCATCTTTATCTAATAATGATTCAAGAATAGAAATATCGTTTGGAGGTATAACAATCATTGTATTTAGAATTTGGGTTGGAATACCATATTCCCAATTGTCATCAGCTCCACCTGTGGCCGATGCTCCGTCACTCCATCCATGAAAATGATGGTCAAATTTAATAATTTTATTTTTGCCTGTATAAGCTCTCATTATTCGCATTCCCATCATATCAGCTTCTGTTCCAGAACTTGTAAATCTTATTATTTCCGCTGATGGTACTAAATTTTTTATAGCTTTACCCCAAGCAATTTCAAGTTCAGTCGATGCTCCAGGTAAACTACCTTTTGCTATTGTTTCCCTAACAACTTTAACTATTTCAGGGTGAGCATGGCCTAACAACATTGCCCCATGACCTGATTTGTAATCAATGTATTCATTTCCATCAATGTCCCACTTTTTAGATCCTTGAGCATTTGTGATGTAATAAGGAAAAGGTTTTGCCATCCTAGCATCATGTGTAACACCGTTTGGAAATAAATTCATTGCTTCTTTAAATTTCTGCTCTGATTTAGAGTGTTTATCTTTATATATTTTTTCTATTGGAGTTGTCATATTTGTTCCAGATTATATTTTCTTATTAATTAATAATAAAAATTATATAAGACTTTTAATTATTTTGTAACTATATTGTTTTAAATGGTAAATATTTATATTAAATATATTCTATAATCTTTTTGTATTAAAAATATTTGCAGGTCAGTTTATATGAGAAGTTTTGTCGTTAATCTTGAATGTACTTACCCAGGTTGTGGAGAAGAATATTCTATAGATGAATTAAATAAATTATGTATTAAATGTGGCAGAGTGTTGTATGCACGATATGATATTAATGCAGCAAAAAAGGCATTATCAAAAGAAGATCTTATACATAGGGATCCTAACATGTGGAGATATTTTGAGATGATGCCAGTAAAAGACCCCAAAAATATTATTACGTTAGGTGAAGGATTTACTCCGATATTTCACGCAGAAAATTTAGGACAGGTTGAAGGTTATCCAAATCTTTACATAAAAGATGAAGGACTTAATCCTACAGGCTCTTTTAAAGCGAGAGGTCTATCTGCAGCTTTATCAAAAGCAAAAGAACTTGGAGTTACAAAAGTAACAATGCCTTCAGCAGGAAATGCTGCAGGAGCAATGGCAGCATATGCAGCAGCAGGGAATTTAGAAGCCCATGTATTTATGCCCAAGGATGCTCCGATTATGAATCAGAAAGAATCAGAACTTGCTGGTGCTTCTTTGAATTTAATAGATGGTTTAATTAATGATGCCGGTAGAATTTCAAATGAATTTGCTGATAAAGAAAATTTGTTTGATGTATCAACTTTAAAAGAACCATATCGACAAGAAGGTAAGAAAACAATGGGCTATGAAATTGCAGAGCAGTTTAAATGGAATTTGCCTGATACTATCGTTTATCCAACTGGAGGTGGCACTGGAATTGTAGGAATGTGGAAAGCATTTAATGAAATGGAAGAGCTGGGCTGGATTGGTTCTAAAAGGCCAAAGATGTTTTCTGTTCAGGCAGTAGGATGTGCTCCAATAGTAAAAGCTTTTGAAAAAAATACAATGCATGCAGAATTATGGGAAAATGCTTCTACACAAGCAGCAGGAATGAGAGTGCCTGTTGCAGTGGGTGATTATTTGATATTAGAAGCTCTAAGAGAAAGTGGTGGCGGTGTAGCGGCGATAGAAGATGAGGATATGATTCATAATATGAGATTAATTGCAAGTAAACAAGGCATCCTTCCGGCACCGGAAGGAGCTGCAACTTATGTTGGTTTAAACCAACTAGTAAGCGAAGGAAAAATAGATAAAGAAGAAAAAATTTTATTAATGAATACAGGTTCAGCTTATAAATACTTTGAATTAATGTAAAAAATCCTTATACTTTATTGACAGTGGATATTTAGCTGTGTGATACTTTTCACTAGAGTTTTTATGTGAGGTAAAATTGGATCCGATTCCATTAACACAACAAGATTGGAAAGAACTACATTTTATTGTAAATAACATTTGGTTAATGTTGGTTTGTGCTTTGTCATTCTCAGGGAATATGTTACTAGCTCATGCTATTATACCTTCTCTGGTTGAATCAGGATCAGTTAGTAAATATTGGAAAATTTTGAGAATTGTATTTTATATGGGAGGTTTTGGATCAGCGGTACTATACATTGGTTTGGCTGTATGGGCAATTATTGCGGGAGATGTATTGAATAAATTCTGGCCAAACTTTTGGATTTAATTATATGAAGGAGAAAAATTGATACCTGGTGATTTCAGAGTTCCAAAAATAAGTCAAAAAATCTTGTTGATTTCAGGATTGGGGACTTTAATAACTTTAGTAATATTAATAATTGCTGTTTTATTCGTTGGATCTGCATGGTGGACTCAACCTCTTTTTGGATTTGATGAAGGCCCTGATCAACCGATAGCTTTTAAACATTCTCCCCATGTAAAGGATCTGGGCATGAAATGTACTTATTGTCATCGTTTTGGAACAGAAGGTGCAGCTGCAGCTGCTATACCACCTGTTGAATTTTGTATGTCTTGCCATAGAATTGTTGGCGATGATAATAAAGAAATCAAAAAAATCAGAGATGCATATAGCGGAGGCAAACCGATTGATTGGGTAAGGGTGCACAGACTTCCTGATCATGCCAAATTTTATCACCCTCCACACATAAAAAAATTATCTGAGAAAAATAATATAGAAGCAAGCGAAACTTGTTCTACTTGCCACGGAGATGTGGCATCTATGAATAAAGTAAAACAAGTTTCTCCTATGAAAATGGGGTGGTGTGTCGATTGCCATAGAGCAAATGGGGGTTCAACTGATTGTACTACTTGTCATTATTGAGGAATATATAATATGGATTTAACCAGAAGAGATTTTATAAAATTAATTGGCGGAGGAGCTACAGGGGCTATAGTTTTTAGTGCTTGCGGAGTTCCTGAAGAAGAATTGTATTTTCAGTCTCCTAACAAACTTCCTGAAGATCAGGTTACCGGGATAGATAATTGGTACGCTACACTTGGATCCAATGGCGAAGGCCTTGCAGTCAGGATAATGGAAGGAAGGGCAAAAAAAGTAGAAGGTAATTCAGATTACCCTAGTAATACAGGTTCTCACAGTTATTCTAATGAAGCCGAATTGCAAATTTTATATCATCCCGAAAGATTAGAGTCACCTTTAGTAAGAGATGGAAATAGAGGCAGTGGTAAATGGACTGAAATAGGATGGAATGATGCTTATCAGAGAATCAATGATCAACTAAATACTTTGGGGCATGATAAATCTCGATTTGTAACTAAACCGCTTGGAGGAAGAAGTAATTCTATTATTAGTGCTTTTTCCGATGAACTTGGGAATAAATTATTAAGCTATTCTTTTTTTGATGATACTAACTTAATTAATGCTTTAAATATTATTACTGGTTCAGATAATATACCAAAATTGGATATTGGTAATTCTGATATGGTGCTCAATTTTGGAATGGATTTTTTGAATTCCTCTTATTCACAGGCAATGTTTGGAAGAGAGTATGGAAAATTCAGAACTTCACCAAGAGGAAATTTATATCATATTGAGCCTAGATTGTCTTTAACAGCTACCAATTCTGATGAATGGATATTTTGCGAATTAGGAACTGAAGGTATGATTGCTTCTGCAATAGCATATGTTTTAATTTCTGAAAAATTAGTAAATACAGATTTCGCCAAGAAGATTAATTCAAACGATCTTTCAGATTTCACTCCTGAGAACATTTCTAAAATAACTGGTGTAAAACCAGATAAAATAGTTGACTTGGCTCATAAATTGGCTAAATCAAAACATCCCTTAATTATCGGAGGTGATACTGCTTCCGCCAATACAAATGGGTCATCTAATATGATAGCTATATATGCGTTGAATTTGCTTTTGGGGAATATTAATAAAGAAGGTGGACTGATCTTAAATCCTGATTCACCTTTAGCAGATTTGCATTCTTCTAGAACAACTAGTTCTTATCAGGAAATTTTATCTCTTATTGGAGATATAGATTCAGGCACTACTAATTCATTATTTATTAATCAGGTAGATTTGAATTATTCAGTGTCTGGTAATATAAATCTTAAATCATCTTTGAGTAAATTGGGACTTATAGTTTCAATGAATTCATTTATTGATGATACTTCTCAATATGCAGATATTATTCTCCCTTTAAATACTCAGTTTGAATCATGGGGAAATGATGTTCCTGCAATTGGTCCGGGATACGAAGTTGTAGGATTTCAACAGCCAATAGTAAAAAGTCGATTTTCTAATAAGGGAAGACAATCGGGGACTAAAAGTGCAGAAGAGATTATTATGGAATTATCTAAAATTATGGATTTTAAGAATAAATACTCAGGCAAAACTATGAAAGATGTTTTGATGGATGATGCAAAAAATATTATGAATTTAAATAGAGGTTCTATAAGAGCAAATGATCTGAAAACTTTTTGGAATGGTTTATTATCTAGAGGCGGATGGTGGGATGTGAAATCAAAAGTCTCCAAATTAGAAAAAACAAAATTGAAACAATGGCCAAAAATTAACAGTCCTGAATTTTCAAGTTCCAAATCTTCTTATCATTTAATCCCTTTTAAAACCACAGTTTCTGATGGAAGCTTAGCTAATTTACCTTGGTTGCAGGGATTAACTGATCCTATGACAACTATTGCTTGGGAAACATGGGTTGAAATTAATGAGCAGGAAGCAGATAAATTAAAAATCAAAGAAGGTGATGTTTTAGAGATTGATAATGGTAATGGACGTAAAATTAAAGCAGTAGCTTATCCTACTCCTGCTACTCCTCCAAATGTTTTGTCTGTGCCAGTAGGAGGAGGACAGAAGACAGGTAGATATACATCAGGATTTGGTTCAAATATTTATTCTATTATGAATACATCGTATGATCCTAATACTGGTGCTCATGCGTGGGCTTCAAATAAAGTTAATATAAAGAAAACCAAGAAAAATATTAAAATACCTAAATTTGAGGGTAGATTTGAGGAAACAAAACGGGATCCTCATAATCATATTATTAAAATAGAATCATCAGATTCTGATCATTAAATAAAGAGGTTATAAATGAAACAATCAAAATGGGGAATGGTAGTAGATTTAGATAAATGCACAGGCTGTCAGGGATGTGTCGTGGCATGTCAATCTGAGAATAATATACCTTCAAATGAAAAATCAGATTATGATGAAGACAGGGTAATACAATGGATTAGAGTAGAGAGGTATTGGGAGGGAACTTTTCCTGATGCAAAAGCAAGATTTATCCCTATTATGTGTCAGCATTGTGATGAAGCTCCTTGCGAACCAGTATGCCCAGTATTTGCTACGTATCATAATAGCGAAGGTTTAAATGTACAAGTTTATAATAGATGTATTGGTACCAGATTTTGTGCTAACAACTGTCCTTATCAGGTTAGGTTTTTTAATTTTTGGGAAGCTGAATGGCCTGAATCTTTGAAAAATCAACTTAACCCTGATGTGACAGTTAGATCAAGAGGTATTATGGAAAAATGCACTTTTTGTATACAGAGAATTAGAAGAACAAAAAGAGATTCAAATGTAAATGGATTTGAAATAGAGGATGGCAATAGAGCCATTAATACGGCATGTGTAAATGCTTGTGCAACAGAAGCTTTAGTGTTTGGAGACATGAATGATCCTGATAGTAAGGTTTCTAGAATAAAAGAAAAAGAAAGTAAAAAAAGTGGCAGGGGGTATCACTTGATGGAACATTATGGCACGTCACCTAATGTTCTGTATTTAAAGAAAATAGAAAAACATAAATCACATTCAAATTAAATAAATATGAAATCAGAATATGATAGCAAAACTAGAAAAGGGAAATTAATATACCCTGAGAAAGTTATCGAAAGATCTCTTGGAAAGGTTCCACCTTCAAAAGATCTGATAGATAAACATTTACATGAAAGAGGAAGTATGTTTAGAATTTCTTTGATGTTTACTGCAATTTTTTCAGTCATAGGTATATTAGGAACTATCTTTAAAATGATTAATGGCTTTGATAATTTAAGTGACTGGTCAGTATATGTGACTGCTTGTGTTTTTATATTCACTACTTTTATGGGAGCACCTATGTTATCTATGGCAACAAAAGTTGCAAGAGGTAATTGGAGCCGTCCTGTATCTAGATTGTCCGAAATATTCTGTATTTCAGGTATAGCTGGACTCTTAATGTTTTTACCAATCTTATGGGTATTGCCAAGCCTTGAAGATGGAAGAAACACATTATGGTTTTATGATCCAGGTAAAGTTCCTGCTTATTCTCCGCATATTTGGACTACCATTGCAATGATTGCATTTATACTAACTGCCTTAGCACTTTTATGGATAAATGCCCGTCCTGACTTTGCGATTTTAAGAGACAATTCAAAAGGAAAAAATAAAATATATTCATTTTTGTCTTGGGGTTGGGTAGGATCAACTAAACAGTGGAATTCGTTGAGGCAAAGAATTAGTATATTGGGTATTTTTTATTTTATGCTCTTAATAACTGTTCATTTTTGTTTGGCTTCAGATTTTTTGATGACATTACTTCCAGGTTGGGTTGACTCATTATATCCGGCAACTCAAGCTCACAATGCAATTCAAGGTGGTGTGGCTGTATTAATTATTGCTGTATTTATTGCTTGGAAGTGGGGTGGATATAAGCAATATATAGGTTTGGATCAATTTTGGGGATTAGGTAAGTTGTTGTTTGGTATTTCATTATTGTGGGTTTGGTTTTTTATATCTAGCCTGATGGTTTTATGGTATGGTAAAAAACCTAATGAACGAGATGTTTTACAAATTTTAATGTTTGGTAAATACCTTCCTGTATTTTTGGGTACAATATTTTTTATTTTTATAATCCCTTTTACATTATTAATATTGAATAATGTAAGAAAATCCTTTTATGGTCCTCCTGTTATTGCTATCAGTGTTTTAATTGGGAATTTTTTAGATAGATTTAGACATTATTCTTCGGCTTATTCTTTAGATAGAACAATAGATGAAAATACACATAGATTTGTCAATTTACCCGAAATCTTTGTTCCAAGTATTGTGGATATCATGGTTATTTTAGGAGCAATTTCATTACCGATATTTTTAATTTTAATTATATCTAAGTATGTTCCTATTATAAGCTTATGGGAAAATAGGGAATATATTATTTACGGAAGCCATGAAAAATACCATCGTACTGAAGTTTTGGTAGAAGGGAAGCCTTATTAAGTGGAGATTATATAAATGCAAGAACATGCACAGTTAACAGATAAAGAAATAACGGATGATTTATTATCTCCAGTTATAAGATCACCAAAATGGTTTTGGATGACAATAGGTTCCCTTGGCTTGATTATGTTATTTGGTTTATCTGGATATGTATGGGAATTATATAGTGGTTTAGGTGTCACTAATGTGAGAAGACCAGTATATTGGGGTGCATATATTACCAATTTTGTTTTTTGGATTGGTATTAGTCATGCAGGAATTATGGTTTCAGCCATATTGAGATTAACTCAGGCAGAATGGAGAAGACCTATAACTAGAGCAGCTGAAGTTTTAACTTTATTTTCTCTGATTGCTGCTCTTAGTAATATTTTATTTCATGTTGGTAGACCCTGGAGAATATATTGGATAACACCTTTCCCGCCAGTAGTAATAGGATATGATTTTGCGAGAGGAATTTGGCCTAATATCAGATCTCCTTTTGTTTGGGATCCTGTCGCAGTTGGAACTTATCTTTTAAGCACTATTTTGTTTATTTATACTTGTCTACTCCCTGATATAGCATTAGTTCGAGATAAAGTTAAATCTAAAATTCCCAAAATTATATATAGCGTTCTTGCCTTAGGATTTAGAGGAACACCAAGACAGTGGAAAATTCAAGCCACAGCTCCAATTTTATTATCTGCACTAGTACTACCTATTTTCGTTTCTGTCCATAGTATAGTTTCTTGGGACTTTGCAGTTTCCATTGCAGTTGAAGGTTGGCATTCCACGATTTTTGCGCCTTACTTTATTATTGGAGCTATTCATTCAGGTGTTTCAGGTGTTGCTTGTTTAATGGCAGGGTTGCTATGGCTATATAAATTGGACAAATATATTAAACCTGATCACTTTGATGCTATAGGGAGATTATTGGTAATTGTAGCAACCTTATGGCTTTTCACATTATTTTTAGAATGGATTTTTGCTTTGTATCCTTTGGAAGATCCTGAAATAGCATTGAGAAATATGCAGGTTTTCCAATCTCCATGGAATTATTTATTTATTTTGTTTTTATTCACAGCTTATATAATACCAGTAAGTGCATGGTTATTTAAAAATATAAGAAGAAGTGCTAAGTGGATGTTCTTTACAACGATATTAGTTAATGTAGGTATGTGGTTAGAACGTTTTTTGATTATTGTACCTGGATTATCCAGAAGAACAGAATTAAGTTTTAACTGGGGATCTTATTCACCTAGCCTTGTTGAGATGGGCTTGGTTGCATTTACATTTGCATTTGTTATTTGCGGTATATTGGTTTTTGCAAGAATCTTTCCTATAATTCCTCCTTTTGATGTTAAAGAAGGAATGAGGTTCAGGCATGTAATAAAAATTGGTAAAAGAAATATTTCAGCAGTAGTAAGGGAGTAAATTATGACTAATAAAAGTGTTTTAGGATTGTTTGTAGATGAAAATGTAGTAGGAGATGCATTATCTTCTCTTCGTAAATCAGGTTATAAAGATAATGAATTAGAGATAATGACTGGATCACCATATCCTGAAGGTACATTTGGCGAGGCAGAACCACATCATAAATTATTTAGATATCCAATATTTGGAGCTGTAATAGGATTTACAATAGCATTGATAATCACAGTTGGAACACAATTAGCTTATCCTTTGGTAACGGGGGGGAAACCAATTTTATCTATTCCTCCAATGCTTGTTATATTTTATGAAATGACATTATTATTTTCAGTTATTGTCACTATTTTAGGTGCATTATTTGAATCAAGATTACCAAAGATTTTTATGGGAGCTTATGACGAACGTATTATGACTGAAGGTTATATTGGTTTAGTAGTGACTGTTAGTGAATCAAGAATTAAGAAAGCTGAAGATACTTTAAAAAAATTTGGAGCAGAATCTACTAAAAAAGGATGGGAATGATAATTTATTTAGGTAAGAGATATACATTTCTTTTATTCTTATTTTCAATATTGCTTTTTACAGCTTGTGTTGGGAATATTAAAACAGGTGAACTTAACATTTTAGGAGAGACTGCTACTTTAGATATGCCTTCAGCGCCTAAGTCTGGAAGTCATGCAATAGTGATATTTAGTGAAATGCATTATCAACCATCTTATAAGAGCCAGGAAATTCCAAGGATTATGCCAAATCCAGAAGCAGTTCCTATGAATGGAAAGGAAATAAATCGAACATCAGAAGAATATAAATCT
>Ga0310124_10000939_pt1 | contig 20668 bp, 33 predicted proteins | sample CB11b_AW_Bot5_MG_FD_203507 | JGI IMG/M metagenome (GOLD analysis project Ga0310124, IMG submission 203507) | Marine microbial communities from Western Arctic Ocean, Canada - CB11b_AW_Bot5 | ecosystem: Environmental > Aquatic > Marine > Oceanic | place: Canada: Western Arctic Ocean | collected... | reverse complement strand
GAAGTAAGACTAATCCATCCCCACATATATTATCCTTAAAAATATGTCGTGACAGCCAGAAGGCCGCCACGACATATGTAGTCACCGTCTGTTCGTGTAAACGAACTTACTCATCCTCATTCAACACATCAGCAAAGAACTTCTTCACATCATCATCATCGTCATCCGCTACCGCGGCTTTTGGCGCAACGGCTTGCGTGGTTTTTCCCACGGTTGTCGAGGCGCTCTTGGGTTGTACCGCCGGTTTAGAGACTGGGAGTTCGGCGTCTCGCTCGATGGAGTCTTCGGCGGTTCGGGGGGCGTTTCCGGTGTCACCGAAGAGGGTTCGGTTGAATCGCTTTTCAAGCTCGCTGTAGTCTTTGAACTGCGATTCGTGAGTGAACTCCGTGAGTGAGTATTCCCCCTCCCACGTTGTTTCTTTCTTCGCATCGTCGCCATCAAAAAGTTCAATCGGCTCAGTGAACTCTGACTTGTCATAGTTCTGATATCCTGCAACTTTCTGAGATTTCAGTTTGAAATCGCATCCTTCCCACAGATCGAACGGGTTTGCCGGCTTCTGATCAGGAAACTGTGGTTCCAAAAGTTCCATGATCTTCGTGTGGATTCTCGGGCCGTACTTGAACAGAAACGCCGAGCCGTTATTCTCGGGGTGTGCGTCGTCTTCAATAACCAGAATGTTACTGATGTAACTCTGCTTCCGCTTACGGTCACGGGCGATGCTCTTGTCGGACTCTACACCAGAGTTCCAGAGCTTGTTGTTCCCCTTACACACAGGGCACGGGCGATCCGACAATGTCGTTGGGCAGTTCTCGATGAACCACGATCCCGATTCCGACTTGAATCCGTGAGCAAAGAGACGCGCCCATGGAATTTCTTCACCCTTTGGGGCAGGCAGAAAGCGAATCTTCGCGAATCCGATGCCCGTCTTGGCGTCTACCGACAGCTTCCAAAAGCGTTCGTCGGCACTACGTTTGGTGCTGGTTTTCTTGACTTCTTCGGCGAGCTTGGAGAGGAGATCCTTGCGGTTGTTGCGGAGGGTCGTAAAGTTTGTAGCCATAGTATCCTTTTCGTTATATTTTCTGTGTACGATGTATGACGTATTGTATCATTATTTAGTTACGAGAACAACTGGTATTCTTCCTGCTCTGGCGTGAGTGACGATAGCCGATACGACGCCCAGAACGCATCGGCAAGTTTGTGTGTCATCTGCCGCCATGATGGGCGTACCAGATTGAGGAGTTGATCTGCTTTACGAAGGCGCGTCAGCCATGGCATCACACCTAGTGACGATTTCTTCCCCTCGCGGCGCTCCCAATACACTGGCCAATTATATCCCTTGTCCGGTTGTGGAATCAAGAGCAGGAGACACGCAAGATCCAACGGCAGGATTCGGCTCATCACTTCGCTGAGACTGGTTGGCATCACGGATCGCTGCCCGTCAATCATCGGTGCGTATAGCCATTCATCCAACAACCGTGGTTTCAGGCGTTTCCGCACCTCATAGAGATCGTGTTTCAATACCGTAATCCCGTTCTCTGCGCGAGATGATAACGCAATGCCCGCATCTACCGCATCGGGCGTGACAACATCAGTGATGTACGCAGTTGGCTTGAAGAAGTGTGTCATCAATAACGTGGCATGGATCTGCTCATCGTTGAGCTTGGTCGAGAGTCTGTAGTAGAACTGCCTGTCCCGCTGTTGAATGAGCGGGCCGGTTTTGATGTGCCCTCGGTATTTGATGAAGTCGTAGGTGTCGGTGCTGAAGTACATACGGTACGCCTTCGCCAACGTGAAGACATGTTCTGGCGACATTAACCGGGCAATTCATTGTTTTTCGGAATCAGGTGGAGCCGTTGTGCATCTTGTGTCAGCCCATATTTGATTTTATCACCAATCAATGGCACGACGGCGTCTACGTCGAGTTGTCGCGACTCGCAGTAGTATATGATCGCGTCGATGTACGAGAGCCGTTTCTCAGCCACAAGATTCTGAATGTGGAGGGTGAGTTGTTCGGACGTAAGATGTGTCACTGCCATAATGATTCTCAAAAAGGTGCTGGTTTCTGTTGCCAGGAGAGCCAGCGTCCCCGCTACACTATTCCTAGTCTAGCAATTTGCGACCAATTAGGCCGCGAGTGCGAACTGGTTATCAGTTCTGTGTGTCTCTGTTTTACGACAGCGACTTGTCGATAGCCTCCCCGCGTTCGCACAGTTCCCGTCGAATCTATTTCGCCCCCATCAAAAAAAGATTAGATAAACTACGCCGCTGAGGAGAAATATATCCGCGCAAATGGACCATACCATATATGCTCTGAGCATCCACTTGCTTACCTCTTGGGCTAGGGGGTTCTTCATTGTTAAGCCCCTGTAGTTCTTTTTTCACGCTAATCTCCTTTTGGTGGAGGCGGCCGGTACTGCCCCGGCGTCCGAAAACCGTTGTCCGCGCTTCAACGACTACAGAAGTAATTATATCACACGCGACGACAAATGTCGAGGCACCTAGCGTCGGAATACCTCCTTATAAAGCGGCAAGTCTTTGGTACGTTGCTTGACAAGCTCTGCCAATGTGCCATGCGCGGCGTCCCGCTCAGAGAGAAGCGGAGACTCTACACCCCAATCAATGCCGAGTTCTGGGTCATTCCACGCAATGCCAACTTCGTCTGACGCATCATAATGCGTCGTGCATTTGTATTCGACTTCGGCGCCATCGCTCAGTACGCTGAACCCGTGTGCAAAACCAGCGGGCACATAGATTTGTTGATACGACTCTGCTGAGAGGTCAATCGATACCCAACGACCAAACGTCGGAGAACCCCGCCGTACGTCCACCGCCATGTCGCGAATGGTTCCTCGCAAAACACGAATCAGTTTGCCTTGTGGCTGCTTGAGTTGTAGATGCAATCCCCGAACGCACCCAGCGACCGATCTCGAAAAGTTATCTTGCACGAACGGACCTGGAATGCCGAATGCACAATACTTCTTTGTGTGGAATGATTCATAAAATAATCCACGGGGGTCCGAATAGACATCGGGTTCAAGAATGATTACACCTTGCAGATCCGTTCGTTCGGCGTGCAGATGGGTGGTGTCGGGTTTCTCAGCTATCAATGGTAATTACGCCACAGATACCGTGGCATGTGTGTAGAAGTAGTTAATCGCTTCGCGCAGTTGATCATAATAGTCCATTGGACGAATTGTAAACACTTGTAACCCCTCTGGAGACGCGACAGGAAGCACGACCTGTTTGCACTTCATTCCCGTGCGTTCATACAAGGCGAGTGCGTAGAACGCGCCCTGTACGCAGTAGGACTGAACATACGCTTCCTTCTTCGGTTTGTTGGATTGCTTGAAGTCTACGATAGACAACACGCCGTCCACTTCCGCAATCAAGTCGGTACGTCCTGCCACCAAGAGTTTGTCGGAATAGAGATCAACTTCCTGCTCGTAGACGCCGGTAATGTTCGCGTCGAGCCATGGATGGAGGTGTCGCCAGAGTTCCATCACATGTGGCTCGACATCGTCGATGGGTAAATTGCCGAGATATTCCTCGGCGAGTGTGTGGAGTTTGAGGCCACGCCCTGATGCCGTTTTTGAAACCTGCGCGGCTACCTTTTTCCCGACACGCTTCTGCCATGCTATGAGTTCCGGTTTCGGTTTCGCTCCGAGAACACGCGTGATAGAAGGATAGACCAGTTCAGTGCCTACAACAGAATACACACGACCGGTGGTCGAGTTATGCTGTTTGAGCTTGGGGAGTCCGAGCGGCGTATGATGATGAAACATTACTCTGGAATCTGTATGGTTGATCCGCGATTTCTTTTCTTGATGTCGCGGAGCATGTCCTTGAATGTCTCTGGTGTTTTCAGCCCACCTCGGTTGATGGTGTAGCTCACGCCTGGCGCGGCGACTACACGCTCAAGTGTGCCTTCCTTTTTACACGTCGGGCACGGTTGTGTGGTCGGATAGTCACGTTCGGCAATTAAAAATTGCACGTCCTCTATCCTAAAGTCACAAGCATTACAGGCGTAGTCATAACGTGGCACAAAAACACTCCTTAGTGGATATACGTATTTGAGGAATACAGCCTGGGATTTTCAAATCGTTCATCGGGCCCGACCGAGTTCGGTAGATATGTAAGCACGCCCAATGAGGCACGAACAACCTGTGCAATGTCATCGTAAAAGTTACTATGTTCGGGTGGAACTAAGCTCGCCCGCATTTCACAAACGTTCGCCAGCACTAGCAGACAATCCATAGCAGACTCTTGTGATGTCTCATCCATCATTGCCTGTGCGAATTCCTGCATTGCTTCCACTTCTTCTTCTTTACTTTCGAATATCGATGACATTACCGTGTCTTTGCGGTATCGAATCTTAGGTGGCGTCGGATTCATTATGCGACTCCTCCTCAGATGATGTCGAAGTTTCCTCGGACATCCACCGTTGAACACGTGCCATTGAATCCGGCGTCAACTGGCGGACCATCGGGCTGCCCATCGTCGCCCGTATGTAAACACAGAGCGCACCTATCCCCAACACTATATCCACGAATGAATCCGCCGCCGGAAGATTGTATATAGCAATAGCGAGCGCGGACAGTGCGACGGCGGTGCGAATTGTTTTATCGAATTGTAGGGTAGTTTCGTACTCTAGTTTAAGCTGCGATGCAACACGCTGCGAGACGGATTCGCTAAGGAGGTCTTTATCTTCGCTGCTCATTGTCTTTTCCACTCGTCATAGTCTTCAAACGCTTCCGTGTCGTTATTCTTCACCGCATGGCGCAACTCTGTTTCTATCCGTTGCTTGGTTGGTACCTTGACGATCTTGTCGGTATACGGGCTCAGTTCTTGCTTTCGGTTTAAGTTTTTGTACGCGGAGACTTTTTTTCTCTGACGTATTCCGTTAGACATGATACTTTCATTAACCTCTTATCGAAGAAATTTAATAGAGACCGGGCGTTCCAACAAGCCAGGAAACGCCGCATCAACGATTTTCTTTGGCACTCGATAGGCATTGACAAACTTTCCGTCCTTCGCCGCCACGATCATCGCCGCTTCAGTTGGGTGGATGCGCTCAAGAAGTTGTTGGAACAACACTTCACGTCGCCGTGGCGCGAGTCCGTCGTTGCCGCCACGCAAATAAAGGTACATGGTTCGCATCTCCCGCATCAGGTTTGATGGCGTCAATCCATGTGCGCCCTTTTCGGCTTTGTGTGGCGGCGTACCTTCGGGTAACAACCACTCAACATCCGAGTGCGCCAACTTCAAGAAATACAGTAAGGCCTGTGAGTTATTCTCGCGGAGGTTCTTGACCTTGTCCGCTATCTTGATGAGTTTCTGTTGCCGTTCGAACACTTCCCCGAGACTCCGAAGGTGCCGTGAATGCTTTATCCTCATGATTGGCAGTGCCATTCTCCGATAATAGGTGACAGACTTGTTTCAATAAACGCACGATATCGACAATTGGCTGATCACACGCCGTATTCCATCGACCCGTACTCTCATAGTATTGTATCATACTTTTCAAACGAGCGAGCGTTTCTTCTTCCAGCTTTTTATATACTTCTGCCGATGATAGGTTATCAACGACGGGTTGTACGTAATCACTCCGCGGCGTAAAAGGAATAACGTTTGCAGTCATTCAATAACCAACTTCTGTACTGGCGTGCCTTCGCTAATGACCGCCTTCAACAGATGCTTCCATGATTCCACACGTCCTTCAAACGAGTAGAACTGTTGATAGTAGATGCTCTGGAGCTTGAGGATGGTGTGAATGTGTTCATCATCATAGGTGTCTATCGCTCGACGCATACACCCCAGCGTACGGGTAATCATCACTTCGGGGCGTTCATCGAATTCGAACATCCAGGCCCATTCCGCCGCGGTTTCCGGCAGCGCACCAAAGTTTGTGGTGATTGCCAAGCAGCCCGACATGAGGGCTTCCTGAATCGCCATACATGAGGTTTCCGCGTAGATGGACGGATAGACAAACACATGTGAGTCCATTAGTGCGCCACGCACGATGCTGTTCTCCTGTGTGCCGTGATAGACGACACACGGGTTCGCCTTCAAGGCGTCGAACACGGGCTTGAACTGCTCGTCTGCGTTTTCCCATCCGTAAATCTTGAAGGACGAATAAACGTGAAGTTCCCAATCCTGGCGTTCCTTTGCGAGTGCAGCCGCGGCCGCCGTCAAGATTGCCAGGCCACGATGCGGGGTGGACGTATACATAAACCGCAGTTTTCCATCCTGCTTTGGTTTGGGAAGCACGGCCGCCCGATGCGGCACACCATTTTTGATGACGAGGCCTTCGCTATACGGAATACCGAGATACTGATTATACTGCTGTTGCTGCCAATGAGAGACAAACACAATGCGATTGAACTGTGTACGATACGTCGGGTCACGCAAGACAGCACTGGCGGGATCTTGCGGCAAATCTTGAAGAATAAGAACACGCGGCTTATCTTCAAAGGTGTAATTCTCTGGGCGAGACATCATAATTTGAACTTGGTCAGTCAGTTCTGGCAGCGCCTTCCGAATATTCGCTTCCAGTAATTCTGTGCCGCCCATAGGCTTTGCGTTGGGGTCGAACGCGTCGTCACTCATTGAGTATCATCCTTTTTTAGAGTATCGGTTTTGGGCGTTGTAGCCTTTGATAATGAAACTGCTGACGCTGCTGAGTCTTTCAATCGTCTCACCCGCGCCGCCGCATTCAGGACACGCAACTTCTCCAAGATTTCGGTAGGAGTGAACATACTGTTGAAAATGTTTTTCGCAGTCATGGCAAATCAATTCATAGAGTGGCATGTTTTGGTTTTGGAACCATCGCTTCGACTATGTCTTTCGTATCAAGAATACCTCGTCGAATAGACCAGTTATAATCGACGGCCGCCTTTAATGTTGCGAAGTCGTATCTCATGAGATCGCAGGCATGGAGCAACGCCGCGGTATCTTTGGGGAAACAGAAGCCGCCCCAGCCACGCTGTTGTGTGACGGTCGTGTGGTTAGCACCAATATCGTCACGCATGATGAGCAGCGACCGGACAACGTCGAAGTCCAATCCCTGCCGTTGACACAAATCGAAGATGTGATTGAAGAAGCTCACCTTCACTGCCAGAAAACCGTTCGACGCATACTTCATCATGATGGCTTCCTTGACCGCGCACTGGTGGATAGTTGCTTTGGGTAGTACCGTGTTGAAGTACTTCGCCCATGTGGCGTCAGGCGTATCATCACCAAGCACCACAAAATCCTGTGCGGCAAAGTCTGCGGCCGCGTCGGCCGCCTTTAGGAATTCGGGGGAGTATGTTATCTTCATGTGTGGACGCTGCGCCTTGATCGTGTCCCAAGATTCAAACGCGAGCGTACTCTTGATAAGCACCGGCACGTCAGGGTACTGGTGTGCAACACGCTTAAGTACGTCTAGAACGTTGTCGATATTACAACTACCATCGGGTGCCTGCGGTGTGGAGACACAGACGATGATACCATCGACTTGCGCCGTGCTGTGAAGAAGGTCCCACGAACCACGTTCGGGAAATTGGGGATCGATAATGTAATGGGGAAGGCGCTTCGACGCGGTGTTGTAAAGGGCAGAACCAACATAACCAAATCCAGCAATAACGTACATGCACTAATCTCCCATTAAAATTCTAGCCCGAAGCATTTGTTACCGTTAATTATATCACAGATCGGGAGGCGGGGGAAGCTGCACGGTCACTGCGGTCATGACCTCACTCGCTGTCTCGACTGGCATCGCGCTGACCACGACGCGCTCGCCGTTCTTGGGGAGCCTCCCGATGACCTTCGTCTTGCCCTGCCGGTAGATCGTCTTCGCGTCGAGTGCGAACGTGACGACCTTGCCGTCGGTCAACGTGACCTCGATCTGCGCGTCCTGCACCACCGACACCGTGCCCATGAACCGGTGCGGGTGCCCTTCGTGAGCGATAGCTACTGGTGGCATCGCTAACATCATAATCAAAGGCACGATGATAGAAGCCGTACCGAGTGGGCCGGTCATGAAAAACTTTCGCATTTCCCTCTCCACAATCTTATCGTCTCTGTCCCGCGCTTCCATATTCAAAACACACCAATCATCCATCGCCCCCTTTACCTCTCGGCTTCCCTGCCCACTTCCGGCGGGGAATGTTGAGGAGGCGTAGAACCCGTTGACGCATTCCACCAACATGCTTATTTGCATTGTGGTTGGAGGGGCGTCGTAAAAAACCCCCAACAACATAAAAGATGTGGCGATAGATAGAATCATTAACCTGCGCTAAAAACTTAAATGAGTCAGTGTGTCTGTAGTCCATCCCTCCACTAGTAGCCCAATATTATTCGAGTGTGTGACTAACGTACCTTGTTCCAAACAAACGTCGCACACGGCGGTGTGGTACTCTGCAATGGGTAGTGGTTTCTGTTCCCTTACCCACACACTATATTTAGTCGCGCAGCGCCGACACACTGCCGTTGGTTGTTCCTGTGCAATCTTGTAGTCTGCCACAGTTCTATTGGTCCTTGCTATTTCGAATGATCATCGTCCCGTGGATTGATAAGATTGCTTATCCCACACCGCGTCCTCGGAATGTGCGTCTCGCCGTGGTCGTTGCGGCCGCGTTGGTGTAATCCTAACGGGGTTCAACTGTTCTGCCTGATGTGTTGCCCGAGCGCGTTCTTTGATAAGACGCTCCGGTGTGACCTCGCCGTAGAGGGTAGTCTTGATGGTGGTGGTGCCGACGGTAGTTGTAAATGTCATAATGTTTCCTAGAACGTTACACTCACGACGAACCCCGTTTGATTGATGGTCACACCAGTTGTCGTGCCGACATACGGTGAGAACCACAAGTTCGTCAACGGTTGGCGCGCCAGCGACCCGAGGTTGAATGAGATCGGCGCAATACCAACGCTCTGTTCTTCTTTGGACAGTGCGACCATAGGTGTGAGGAATGCCCAACGGGTATCTTCGGTTGCTGTCGTGTTACCACGTTTCAACCACGGAGTTGCGAAAAAGATTCGCTGCTCACCGCCCGCGTGTCCGATACCACCCTGTACCGTCAGCTTGGTGTAGAAGTGCGGCGTGTTGCCTGTAACCGCAACCGTTGTGGTTTCCGTTGTGGGAATCAGCACACGCTCGTCATTTGGGCCGATCTCATATAGACGAATGAGGTTCGTTGGGACATTGTCTTTGTCGCGCCCAACGCTATTGACGATGGAGAACTTCTGTGTGAGCGTGTAGTTCGCGATATTATTTTCTGCGGTGAAGTCCAGTCGCCAGTCTTTGAACGTCACGGTCGCCACGGCGGGTGCTGTCTCTGTCGGTGGAACCACAGTAGTGACCGCAACGCCGGTGCCACTGCTCTGTGCTTCTGCTAACGACACCGACAGTTGTTCGACCCGTATCTTCAACTCGTCGTTTTCTTCCAGCAAGGCGAGCGCCGCGGTTTGATCCTCTATCTCAATATATTCGACCACGACCCTCTCAGTAATGACCTCGACGGGCACCTCTATGGTGACAACATTCGGCGCGGGCTGACTGATGGTGGCGGTTGTTTCGGGTGATGGACGTTGCAGGTAGCCAAAGAAAAACGCAGCTACAACCAATATGGTAAGAAATACCGTCACCATTTGTCCACCGCATATGCGCTTGAGTGTGGCGATAAGTTTATTCAATATATGCATCTTACGGCTATTTAGCTCACCAACGCACTTCTTAAAGAAGGATCAGTTGGCGACGAGCCTCGCGAGGCCCTCTGGCGTTGACGATGTAAAGTAATCAATAGTCTTCTGAAGGCCCTGTTCAAGTGTGACGGACGGTTCCCATTGTAACATCGTTTTGGCAAGCGTGATGTCTGGTTGTCGTTTTTTAGGATCGTCCACCGGAAGGGGACGAAAGACGATGCGACTTCTGGAATTAGTCAACCGGATTACCGTGCGGGCGATTTCCTCCACCGTGACCTCATATGGATTGCCAATGTTGATTGGGTCGCTCCAACTCGCATCTAATGCCATCAACTGCATCACGCCCTCGACGAGATCCGTTATGTAACAGAAGCTCCGCGTCTGACTACCGTCACCGAAGACCGTCACATCTTCATTGTAGAGTGCCTGAGATATAAACGCTGGGATAGCGCGGCCATCCTTGGGCCTCATATGTGGACCGTAGGTGTTGAAGATACGTGCAATCTTTACGTTGAGTCCGTGGGAACGATGATACGCGAGCGTCAGTGCTTCAGCAAATCGCTTCGCTTCGTCATACACACCACGTGGTCCAGTGGGGTTGACGTTGCCCCAGTACGTTTCCTTTTGTGGATGTTCCAGTGGATCACCGTACACCTCAGACGTTGACGCGAGGATAAATCCCGCATTTTTCGCTTTCGCGAGTCCTAGCGCATTGAGTGTTCCAAGAGAACCGACCTTGAGTGTTTGGATCGGCAGTTCAAGGTAGTCCTTTGGGCTTGCGGGACTCGCCCAGTGTAGCACGAAATCAACCGGGCCATCGATGTCGATGGGATGGGTGACATCATGCCGAATGAAGTAGAACGAATCATAGAGTTCAAACTGCCGTAAATTGGCAATGTTCGCAAGACTACCAGTCAGGAGATTGTCGATACCGATCACCTTATGTCCGCGATTTAGCAGCGTCTGACTGAGATGAGAGCCGATGAATCCGGCCGCACCCGTAACAACTATTCTCACGACGACGCTTTTTTTAGCTCTTTCTGATATCGCTGACGTTGTCTTACGGCGCCAATACCTTTCCCCAATCGCCGATCTAGGTCATCGAGCTTATGCTGTGTCGTGAGTTCGTCCCAGCGAGCAGTGCGCTCGGCACCCTCTTTGATTCGCTCTACCTTGCGATCAGGGCGTGGCGTGTTTTTCTTTCCGCTACCTTTAAGTATAGTCATTTCACGTTCCTATTGACGGTTACGTTTGCGAGAACTTTTTGCTAATTGCGCCTTGCGACGGTTCTTCGCTTTCGTCTTTGCTTTACTCTTGACTCGCAATACACGACGTTGCTCTACTTCGACCATCTGTCGCAAAATTGCGAGTTTCTTGGCCTGCAGTTCAGCTTCGGATACCGTGATCCGTTTCGGTGTCGTGTCTGTCGTGTCGCCTTCGGGTGCGCCGGTAATTTCATACTCGACAGGTTCGGTAGGTGCAATAAGAGTTGGTTCTTTGTCCATTAGACTCCCCATTCATCTGGATGGGCGATAGGCGACCATCCCATATTACGAAATATGTCACGAACTTCGTCAGTGACAACACCCTCTTCGACCGCACCTTCGAGGCATCCCATACCACTACAATACCAATGGACGTACGTTTCTATAACGTCGGGGTTCTCTGTCTTGTTATAAAACTCGTTACGAATCAGTGCGATGATTTCTGCGGCTTTGCGCCATGAATACGACACCTTTATTGAATCCGCGCCTGTTGTCAATTCCCATTCCTCTACACGAATAAACTGTTGATTGCAGAGTGCCGCATACACATGCTGGGCAAACACTTCGTCTCTTCCAATACGTTTACAAATATCGGTTTGTGCCCACAAGTCCGTTTTTAAGACATCATGAATGTCATCGGCATAGCTGGTATCGTGGGGGGTTTCGCCGTCCGGCGATGGCCAATAGCGATGATGCTTGACCATCTCTTTTTTTGGTTTCATGTGGTCCATTATATCATACAATCATTGGCGGAGAGTGCCGGAATCGAACCGACTACCCGATCACCGAGCGACAGTTTTCAAGACTGCTTGCCACCGTTGGCCTACTCTCCCTGTGTTTGGCACGGATATTCATAGTTGTCGGACTCCTGATTAGTACTGAGTACTTTCGCCCCGTTCGCCAAATGAAAATCGCGAGCCATGTCTGTTATTGGTGAGAGCGTGACAACTCGCGTGATTTCACTGTGCGCGGCCATGATGTGCTTCAGTGCTGCGGATACCATCTGGCGACCTGAGCCACGCACATACGACCACACGGAGTAGAGAGTCACAATTGGCGCGCCGAGACTCATTGTCATGTCGGACAGTTCTGCCATCGTGCGAGGTACTGCCGAGACATACGCTACGCAGAGAACCGCGAGAATAACACCGTCATTGTAAAGCCCGTAAACTTCTCGACCATCTGCGATTCGAAATTCCATCGGGAGATGGGGCCGCACCTGATCATCCCGAATCAATGGGCATGACAGGTCGTTAATTTTTTGCAGATAATTCATTGCCATGGGCATGTTGATACTCGCGAACACGTGGCATGATCTTCTCTCCGCGTTCACGACATTCAAGCATCTCTGTCCAAAATGCAACACGATCACGTACAATTTTAAGTGACGGACTCCAGAGTGTCGGCATATTATTCTCGTTGATATAACCTTCGTAGACGGTGGCAGATTTCTGAAAGTGGGTAATGATGCCACGAATGTCATCGAGTGTGATTATGTCCGCCCACTGTGGGTGAAGGGGGCTGGCCTTGCGATATTTAGGCATGTGCATATTATAGCAAACTCCTTCTGTCGTAGCAATAAAAATCGTGTTACGGTACTGGCATGTGGAACCATTCTGGCGCGTCACGTCGCTTCCATGTGTCTGACTCGATAGTGCTGTCGCCGTAATACTTCCGATACGCATTAACGGTGGCGTCCCATGTGTTATCGCCAGTATCGGCCGATCCGGTAATTTTGTAAATATCCGGTATACATTGCGGTGGTGGCGTATCAGTCTTGAGACTGGGTATCTTGGGTACTCGCGCAAGAGCGCGCCGCAGGCGACTGGATGCGTGTACCTTTCCAGTGCGATATGTGTATTCCTCCCATGTCGCACACGCAAGCTCATACAGCCACGCATAGTGGAGTGGATGCGTACGCGCCCATATTGTCGTTGGATGATGCTCTTGTATCATTTTGTATAGACCCACCAATGCCGGTTCTTCGGGGTGCGAACAGGCACGGTGGGCTGATGAGAGAAGTTGGGCATATTCGATAGACTGTTGGCGCACATGCTTATCGGTGTGCATCTTTGCCGCTTCTTTCGGGTCACGGTGAAGGACAAAAATATTCATTAGATACCGTATCCCGCTGCTTTCATTCCCGCCACCGTTTGCCATGGCACACTCGGCCGGAGATGATTAACATTCTCATCTGTCTCGCCCTCGATGCGATAGTCCACAGTTTCCAAGTTAGACAATAACTTGTTTAGGGCAGCGGCCGCGAGTCGGCGCGCCGCCTCAGGCGCCAGCGTTTGCCCGTGGACATGAGCGTAGTGCCCAGCGACTTGCCAGAAGGTGGCATACCCGTGGTAGTTCAACCACTCGTTCAGTCCGTCCATGTCGGACGAGTGAAAGTCGAGCGCCCTATCGGCGTAGTGCATCGAGTTTCTCATGTGAATATGATCGTTTCCACTAACAACAGTCACCCAATTGCCAGAACGCACTGCCCAGACGGCAGCCGTCCAATACATCTTATGCAGACTTATCGGAAGTGTGACTGGCACGCGCAGGCCCTCTACCGCAATGGCTGAGGGCCACCCTGCGGGGGGAGTATGAACCCGTCCCTCGCCAACAGGTCGGTTTGCGTTTCATGGACCTTAGCTACCGCTTGAAGTGCCGCGGCAAGTTCACTATTGATAGCCACAAGCGTTTCCTCATGTCTGTGCGATTCGAAGAGAGAGATGCCAATCATGGCAAAACACACGATCCATGGCCCGAATTTATCGATGACTACGTTGAATACAGCTAACATTGATATTGCTCCTTTTACGATACTGTTAAACAAACACTATTATACCAGATCTCTGGTTACCGTGCAAATTATTTTCCGGTGGTCGTGATGAGGGGATCTGATTCGCTGGACATGCCATATTTGGCGATCCAGTAAGCATCTGCCAAGTCAGAAAGCGGGGCCTTGGCACGTGGCGTTGTGGGCGAGCGGGGGAAGAACGTACTACACCAACTCTGCCCATTGGGGTAGTCCTTGAGGAACGCGGATGTCATGCGTATTTTGTCGGCGTTACCTTTTCCAGTCGCAAACTTCTTGACGACCGTGGGAGGTACGGCATACACAGGGTAATCGGCTTTCCAGAGTAAGTACTTGAGAATGCCGGTATGTTCGCCAATATGAAAGACACGCCCCGTTGCGCTGAAGGCGTAGTTCTCCAATAGTACGGCACGAACATCCGAATGATGCTTCAACCACTCAATGAGTGCAATGGCAGTTGCTTCGGCTCGTTGCGTCACGTCGAGTGTTGTGATCTTATGCGTCGAGATCGAGGGAAGTGACGCATAGGTTCGTTGACTGGCAAACCAGAATTGTGGTGTGTCATAGGGAATACACGCCGCCGGGCACGTCATAGAGTAGTCCACACCCGCGATCATTCATCGTCCCGGTTGAAATCTGCATCATCGTCATACACGTCTTCAAAGAATTCCTCGCGGCCGGGTTTGTCATACGGCATTGGAACTGCCTCGCTACAGAATGGACAAAATTGTACAAGCTCCACATTCTGACCGGTGATGGTACAGGTGTATAGACAGGACGCACATTCAATAACGATTCGTTTCTTGGACGACATATATCAACTATCCTTTTTCACTGGTTTATTATTTAGCGTGGACAAGATCCACAATTTCACAGCCGCCCGCATTACAGGCGAATTCCTGTGTACCAGATGTATGGTCTGTTTTTTCATAATCTCCGAGCTTCGTCCAGTCCACATTTTTAGGCATCTTCTTCAGCCACTCCTCATATTCAGTCTTGGTGATGTCCTGATATGGTGCCTGCTGGTAAATGTGTTCTGAGTTTGGGAGGAACGACAGCCCAGATACCTTGTCGAAGTTGCGATAGATCCACGCACCAACATCGAGCCACTCATCTTCCTTGACATAGATCGTGGCACTGGGTTTATGCTCACACCAGTTATCCTGATAGGTGCGCCAGAATTCCAATTGTTCGACCGCATCTCGCTTGTTGCGTGTGATGCACCCCTTCGGCGCTTTCTGTGGAAACGAAAACACCCACGTATGATCGGGGCGCATCACATCCGCTTCGACGGGAAAGCCCGCATCGATCATCATCTTCGCCAACGGGTCTTTCTTATCCGCCCGCACTGTTCGAATATAATACTCTGCGTGTCGTGCGTGAATACCCGACGCACTATCAACAAGGTTCGACACGGTGCCTGAAGGCTTCACACAAGTGATGGCGACGCTCTGTGGAATGCCGATCTTCTTCGCCCACTCTGCGTTTGTCGCGACAGTGATCGCCTTCAATGCTTCCAGTCGTTCAGCTAATCCTTTGCTGCCGCCGTTGGTGAGTGCGCTATCCATGATGCCCGTGAGGGAAACACCAAGCAACCGCTCTTCGTCGCAGTTCTTCTTCCAATCTTTACTCACGTAGCTAAAGTTCGTCAGGGTTGACTGGAACGTGCCGAGGATGGTCGCGAGACGCACCTTCGCCGTCAGCGTCTCCTCGGTATCATCGACGCGCACCACCACTTCGCTCAGGTTGCAGAACTCTCGACTCCGCAGAATAATCTCCGAGCATGGATTCGTGCCGAAGTCATGGTCTGTGTTTCGGCGCCCGGTTTTCTCCGATTGAATCTTTGCACCGTAACGGGAAAAGACGCCACGCTCGCCGCTCTTGCTTTCGTAGAGAGCTTTCCATTCATCGAGGAAGGTAGATAGTGTCGGACGTTCCTTCTGCGCCACATAGCTGTTGTTGGACAACGCCCGCTGGGAGTTCATGTTCCACCACTCCCCGTTCTTCGCATGGCGCATTCTGTCATCATACAAATCTGAGAGCGAGATCAGCGCACTGCGACGAACGCCACCCACGACAACAATCTCCGCGATCTTACAGACAATGTCATGACACTCTAGTGTGGTCAATCTTCGTCCGGCCGCCGCACGAAAGGTTCGAACGCAGAACCGAAACAGTTCTACCAGCGGTTCTGGTCCTGACGCCCGCCCACCAAACGTTTTGAGCGGTGATCCGGCGGGCCGCACTTTGGTGACATCCCACGTTGGGATTTGCCCAGCATAGAGCATCGCCAGTAGTTCCTTTAGCGCCTTCGCCCAGCCGAGTTTGCTATCTCGCACGTTGATACAGGTATCCGTGTCGTGAAAGTCTTCGGCGACGCGGGGCAACTGTGATGTGTGTTGTAACTCCACTGAGAACCCGACGCCCGTGCCGTTCATAAGAATATAAATGATCTCATCAAACGCCCGAGGCGAGTCAATTGCCACGTACGAACAATTATAACCAGCGATGTTCTCGCGCTCCAGCGCCTCCCCTGCTGTCATAAGACATCGCATGGATGGCATAATCTTCAGCGTCAGTACCGCCTGTTCCAATTCTTTTCGAACGTTCTTCGTGAGCGTGAAACTGTTGTTCTCTTTCAGATGCTTTTCAAAGAAGTCAAAATATCGACCAACAGTTTCCGACCATGTTTCACGTCGGTTCTCTTCGGGCAGCCACCGCGCATAGCGTGAAATATGAATGAACTTCATATAGTCCGTCATACCGAATACGTCGCGGTCGAGTCCGTCTACTGCCATTACTACTCCGATTGAGAACAAGTTTGTTCAAGAAAAAATTTGAAGTCTGCGTATTCACGATCTGTCATACCGTATGAATTTTGTGGCCATGAATGATTATTATCTATTGTGCGAAGCGCAGCGCCGAGCATTTTACATTCTGCGGCACTAAGCGTGTAGCTATTCCGCACATAATCTTCCCATGCCTTAAAAGCATGTGGGAAGTATGGTTTCGCACATGCATACATCGCGTTCGCATAATCACGCACTTCCCGTTGGGCGTGATCGTCCATTCGCAGATTGAGAAAGTGCATGAAATTGTGGAGGTCACATTTCCAGTACAGTTCTGTGTAGGCACCGACGGGCGTGACAACCCGCGCTAGTTCACGGGCAACATTGTGATCTTTCAACAAGCGTCCATATGTATCAAACGCGTTCTGCTGCGCCTGTACGAATTCCATTTGGATTTTCTCGTATTTGTCATCCCCCACTTTCTTGCCGCGCCCTTGCTTGTTGTTCGTAGACTGCTCACTTAAATGTGAGCGCCCGGGCAGATAAAAGTCATCTGAGAGTTCCGAGTACCTCGCACTATACTCATTGACGTTCGCGGTACGATGTCGAATGATTTGCCGCACAACGAAGATGGGCGCCCGGAGAAAGAAGGTGACCTCTGCTTGTTCCAACGGGCTCGTATGTTTGTGTCGTACCAAGTAACGAATCAGCGCCGCAGGACTTCGCTTTTGTGTCGTACCTTTCCCGTATGACACGCGGGCGGCATCGACGATTAACTGATCGCTCCCATATGTCGCCAGCAATGATACGTATCCATTGTCGTGTAATGGTAATGACGCCAGTGCGGTATTTTCATTCGCCGGCCGCGCGCCAAACTTGTCCGCAACATGTTCGCACCGCAAAATCCCATCATCATTTATTATTTCCGCCATCGTTGTAGCTCCAGTTCCGCGCCGAGTCCTTGATATGTATGAGCGTTAACTAATGACGAAACTGAATATCCACCAGCGTACATGTCATTCAAATCTTTCGGGAGTCCGTCCGGCCAAATGACGACCGATTTCCCCCCCTTCACGGCCCGAGCCACAAAAGAAGTGATCTGTGAATTGCGAGGTTCATTGTCCCAAATGAGGGTACACTTTGTCAAGTCAATATCAGAACGTGTAAGAGTATCTAGTCCCCCGCACAAGTCTGACCCACACATCGCGATGGCGTTCGGCAAACACAGTGAATCTAGTGGTCCTTCCACAACATAGACGTGCTGTGTCGTGTCAAGTGCGTCAAGTCCAAACACACGTAACTGATCGTGCCCCCACCGAAATGTGATGTATTCTTTGCGCGTGAGCAAACGAAACTGGGCACCATACCATTCGCCGTCCGTGAATCGCAATGGAATAACGAGATACGGCAACCCGTCCTTCACCCGTTCCGCCTTGTCACCAACGAGTGGCGTCAAAAAGCTATGGGCGCGGGTGGTACCATAGAGTTTGGCCAGCGCGGATTTCGGCAACTTCCGCTCCACCACATAGTCTGCAATACCGAGCATATCTGCCGGCAGATCTGCTGACGATAACTGGTGCATGTCAGAATGTACGACGAGCGTCCGTGTGGGAGGGGGTATAGACACTGCTGGATACGGCCTAGGCGTATTGCCCTGCTCTTGGAACCTCTCCATCACATATTCGTTGAACAATGCGCGAGAGTGACGCTGGAGGAATGCTCCGAAGGGCAGTGCCACTCCACAATCGTGGCATTTATAGAGGTAGGTTTGTTTGTTGAGGAAGAAGTAGCCCCGAGCTTTGGTTCGACTCTTTTCAGAATCGCCGCAGATGACGCATCGGCAGTTTGCGACGGTGTCCGATTTCCAGGCGAATCGGGGCAATTGGCCGGAGATGAGATTGATATATTTTTTGTCTAGCCAAATGGACATACTCTGGAATTATAACACACTGTGCGTGGAAATTGTCGGATTAGGTACTACTGTTCAGCCCAGAACTGTTTCGTGTGTTCGTAGATGAATTGTGGCGTAAGACTATAACCCGTTTGAGCATTGCTGCTTGTCGCTACGCCAACGACTTTACCGGCATAGTCCACTACAGGTCCGCCAGACATTCCTCCGACAAGTGCATTATCGAAGCCTACGAATGGGCTCCCATTATCTGCTAGGTCTAGTATTGATACAACGGCCGTGCGGAAGGAGGGGGTCGGTCGTCCGCGAGCAAAGCCAAGCACGGCCACCCTCGTTCCAAGCCCCACGGGGTTCGGCCGTATCTTTAACGCAGGCCGCCGTGAGGTAATCTTGACCACTGCAAGGTCTAAGTCAACATCTTCGTAGAGTATCTCAAGATCTTGTCCATCAATCTGCGGGACATCTTCCTCTTCTTCTTCTTCTGCTTGGGGGATGTGAAGACAATGGGACGCCGTGAGGTAATGTCCCTGCGCTCTATCAATAGAAAACGCGGAGCATGTGATACGCTGGTGAAGTGAGCATTGAATAGGTACTGTGGCGAGACGCACGGATGGTACAATGCGCGTCCAATCGACAGCTTGCGCTGGCGTTGCCGGAGCGGGCAGTAGACTCAGGGTGAGAAGGAGAAGTGTGCAGATTATTAGCCGCATATGCGCCGAAAGGTGTGACAATAAGCATAGAAATTATTGTCGAGTGTTTTAGGGGACGCTGGAAAGGGCGTTGCTCCAGTTGCGAATCGACAGGCTTAAGAATTGAATGACGATCCACATGATAACGACGCCACCACCGACAATCAGCCAGCGCCATTTTTCAAGGCCTGTAACACGCTTGTCGATTCGGACAAACTTCGTATCCCATTTTGTATCCAATTTATCAATGGACTTGTCGAAATGCTGGGCGATTTTTTCCGATTGTGTGTCGATTTTTTTTGAGAGGTTCTCTTCCACAGTTTGAATCCTAGTATTGAGATACATGTGATCTGTTTGTTGTTTATCACGTAACTCTGAGGACACTTTATCAATCTTCCCCATGATTTTGTCCTCACTGTTTTCAACCTGCTTATCGATTTCAACCAGCGTTTCTAGTGTGGTCGCGCCGCGGCCATGCATACCTACGATGTCGCAACGCTCCGCGGCAAGATCATCATCGGTCAATTTACTAGACTCTTCTGGTTGTGGTTGTGGCATTGGGTATTATTGCGCTACTATCAGCGTGTACAAGCGGGTTTCTAATACTTGTATTCTGGTTTTTATTTCTCCCAGTTCTCTCTCATGGGCAGACAATGCCGTATTCTGCACATGGTCAGATGAGATGGGCTTATCTTGATTTTCCGTAATGTCTGTTTCAATGGCGTTAATTTTTTCTGCGTGTGTTGCATTTTGATTCTGGACAATGGATATTCTGGCATCCAACTGCGAATACCCCCACACAGCAATGATGACCGTCCCTAAAATTTGAATGAGGAAGCTCATCGAGAACTGAACTCCCGCTCGTTCGTTTACTTGGTACGATTCGTTGGTCCCTTTGGGCGTACTCTGCTGTGTTGCTGGTGTGCGAAACTTCGGGGCCCGCGGCATACGAATATCGTCCTCTCCTATTTTGTGAGATCGCATTTAACCAACTCTGGCATTATTGCATCCTCAGGCATGTCAGTTGGTGGCGCCGGAGGAGGCTCTGGTGGAGCGGGCGGCTCACAAGAGATGCCCAATCCCCACGACAAATAGCGAGGCTGAAGGTCCAACAAGATGCGAATCGGATAATTCCGATTTTCTTCGATAGCCCAGTCAGCGCGGTCACTATACTCTTCGACATTCCCCCACCATAAGGTTGAATCCTTGCCATCGGCTGTCGCGAGCCTTCGATCACGATTGACCCAGCCCGCGCCACCGTTATAGCCCGATAGCGTAAACGCCCACCGATCACACTCCCGTGTTGCGAAGGACATCCTGTCGTAAAGGTATTTATCATATCGCGCAAGGGCCCGCAATGCCCATTCCGGTTCATAGGGTTGGTTTGCTCCAAGGTAGTCCGAATACCTCATGGAGATCCAGTCGGCGGTGTCTGGTGTGAACTGCGCGAGTCCGCCGGCGTATGGTGACTGCGCGTCTGGACGCCATGCGGACTCTTGATGTATCTGTGCCGCCATCGTTGCGATAGG
>Ga0310124_10000938_pt1 | contig 20669 bp, 18 predicted proteins | sample CB11b_AW_Bot5_MG_FD_203507 | JGI IMG/M metagenome (GOLD analysis project Ga0310124, IMG submission 203507) | Marine microbial communities from Western Arctic Ocean, Canada - CB11b_AW_Bot5 | ecosystem: Environmental > Aquatic > Marine > Oceanic | place: Canada: Western Arctic Ocean | collected... | reverse complement strand
GCACGGCGTTGCACGTCCGTGATGATGCGCAGCGCAATGTCCTGGTCCGAATCGATCCCGAGCTCGTAGTACTCGCCTCCCCCGGCCTCGGCAATGGCGCGGAGCGACCGTCGGTCGAGTGCGGAGTGGATCGGTTCCTCGGGTTCGGCGTAGACGCTCGTCGGCAACTGCGGGATGAATCCGCCGGCGGTGCTGCCGACACCGACGACATAGACCCGGATGTCGTGCATGCGGGTCAGTTTCAGGGCTTCCTCGACCTCACCGCTCCAGTCCTGGCCGTCGGAGATGACGATGAACGCCTTGGAGCTGAGTCGCACCCCATAGAGCTCCTCGTCGCGTTCGAACATCTGGACGCCCCAGTACAGGCTTTCCTCGATGTTGGTGTCCCAGCTCGTGTCCGCTTCGAGGCGGAACGGCGGCTCGTCGCCCAGGTGGTCGAGAAAGAAGAAGAGCGCGTTCGGGTCCTTGGTCAGCCGGACCTGCGGGGCGGCGCGGTGCGCGAACAGGGCCAACGCGATCCGTTGGTCCTGCCAGCTCAGCAGTTCCGCGAACATCCGGATCCAGGAGACGGACCGTTGCCATCGGTCCGGTCTCGCGTCGCTGACCCGCATCGACGTCGAGCCGTCCTGCAGAATGATGAAGTCGGCGCCCGCGTTCTGGGTGACCGAGGCGAGCACCTGGGGGCGGGCCAGCGCGAGCACCAGCGACCCAATCGCCAGCACCAGACAGAGCCAGAACCAGAGCCCGCCGGCGAACGCAAACTGTTCGTGGACTGGTACCGTGCGATGGCGCTGCGCCAGGCAGGTGTCCCGGCGGCGTCCTCGGAGTTGCCAGACCCAGAGCAGGACGAGGGCCGCTGGCGCCAGCAGCAGCCAGAGATAGAGCGGTTCCTCGAAACGGAGGGGAGGAATCATTTTTTAGACGGGGCTGCGCCCCGAACCCCACGCGGCCGCTCCGTGGGGACCCCGAGTGCCCCACTCCGCGGCCGCGGGGCGCGCATTGTCGCGCGCCGGCGCCGGGCGCTCTTACCCCACCCGGCGCTGTTGCCTACACATAGCAGCGTCCCGAACGTTTTACCCGCGCCGGCGAATCGGCGCGCCTTCGCCGATCGTCGGGTCTTCGCTCTCGTCCGGGTCGATGAGGCTGTCGCGGGGGACGTAGATCTGCACGTCCTCCATCTCCTCTTCTTCCATCGGGTCGCCGGGATTACCCGGGACGTTCGGGCGACGAAACTCCGGCACTTCGTCGCCGGCCGCAATCTCGTTGCGGAGCCGCACCATCAGCTCGTAGTTGAACGCGGCATCCTCGTGCGCATCGTCTCCCTCGAGCAACCGTCGGTAGACACCGATGGCGTGGTCGAGCGTGCCCAGCGCCAGGTCGCGATTCGTGCCCGGCTGCTGCACCGACCGGTAGTCCGCGTTGGCCACCACGAACTGCAGATCGATGTTGCCCGCCATGTTCGGGCTGTCCGGTTGGGTGTAGGCATCCACCAGCTCGCGGTAGCGTCCGCGCCAGTAGGCGACCGCCGCCTGTCTCGCCACCACGGTCTCGCGGGTGCCTCGCAGCACCCAGGGAATGCGCTCGAAGGGGCCCAGCGCCGCGGCCACCGTCTCGTAGCGCCGCTCGGCGTCGCCGAGGTTCACCATGGCCATCGCCTGGTCCGCCTCGGCGAGCTGTCGCTCCATCCGGCCCGCGGTCAGCAGCACGACGGCGGCCAGGGCTAAGGCGGCGGCGAGGAGGAGGTAGCCGAATAGAGTTCTGATCATGCCGTAGACCTCATGGGAACCGCCGAAGCTGCTTCACGCCCAGGCCGCAGACGACCGCCAGACTCCACAACCCCACCGCGACCAACGCGAATGGCGAGAAGCGTGGCTGATGGGCGACATACTGGGTGACCTCGATCTCGCCGGCCGAGAGCTCGTCTATCTCGTGAATCGCTTCCAGAATGGCCGCCTCGTCCGCGGCGGGGTAGAAGCGGCCTCCGGTCTTTTCCACTGCCAACTTCCAGGTGATGTCCGGCAGCACGTCACCCAGGCCCTGGTTGTAGGCGGTCCGGATAAAGTACACCGGAATCTCGTTGTCGGCCGCCTCCTGCAGGATGTCGTCGAGCGATTGCCCCTCGTAGACCGCGTGCGTGTCCTGGCCGTCACTAAAGATGACCATCAGGTTGCCCTGCGAGTGCAGGAAATCGAAGGTCCGGAACAGCTCGACGCCGCGGCTGACGGCACGCATGATGAGTGTACCGTGGTCCGGGAACCGGTCGTACTCCTCCGGCGTGCCGATCAAGCCGATGCTGAGCAGGACGTTTTCGTAGTCGTTGGTGAACGGGGTGACGATGTACGCCTCGCCGCCGAACTGCACCAGCGACACCAGGTCGCGATGGGACCCTTCCATGCGTCGCCTGACGAAGTAGTCGGCCGCCGAGACGTTCGCCAGATAGGTGTTGCCCCACCCGAGCTGTTCGGTGGCGAATGAGGTGTCCATGCTTAGCGACGCGTCAATCAAGATCGCGATCCGATGTCCGGGGAACGTTGCGCGTTCCTCGACCAGCGCCGTGTGCGGGTCAGCGATCGCCACCGTCATGAACGGCAGTCCCGCCAGGAACAGGAAGAACGGCGCATGGCGGACCGGGGCCAGCGTCGACCGCCGCGTGATAAGCGTCTGCAGCAGCGCGGGCACCACGATGTCGGTCCGGCCGGGTCGACGCTGTAGGATGTATCGGGTCAACAATACGGCCACGGCGAGCAGGACGATGAGGCCCAGCGCTAGCACCGCCTGGTCGCGGCGGGGGAGCGGCAGGCCCGCCAGCGTGAGACTGTCGAACTGGGCCAGGGTCTGCCTCGTCTCGGCCAGCAGCGACGTCAGTGTCTCCATGGGGCTCACCGCCGCCCGCCGAGGCGTACCAGCGGCCACGAACTGGCCGCCGCCGTGCGCAGCCGGGCGAGGGCGCGGACGGGGGCGGCGGACTGCCAACGCAGCCGTTTCAGTCCGGCCACGGCGGTGTCGAGGGCCCGCGTGAGCTCGTCGGTCGGCAGTTCGTCGTGCCGGCCGTAGCGGGCACGTGTGAAGAGGGCGACCGCCTGGCCCACGTCGGCGGTGAACTGGGCGTCACCCACCGCCGGCGCGTCCGTCGTGGCCGTCAACGGGGCGGCGGTGAGCCCCGAGGAGACCACCACCGTCTTCGTCCCCAGCAGACCGTGCCGGATTCGCAGCTGGCCGTCACGGGCCTGGGTGTCGGCACCGACCTTCGTATGCGTTACGTCCCCGGTTAGGGCCACCGACCCGGCGACACGGAGCGCCGGAAGCGCGCGCGCCACAGTATCGGCGCTCCATCCTTGCGCGGCCGTCGTCTGCTGGACACCGGTCAACTCACCCAGCGCCGCGGTGACCACGCGTGGCAGCGTCACCGGCTTGTCGACGGTGGGTGCGTCGCCGCGACGTGCGCGCGCGGTCCCGGCCACACCCAGGAGGAGCAGCCCGACCGCCACGACACCGAGCAGCGTGGCACCCAGCGTCAGCGCATTGGCCCGGAACACCCGGGCCTGGACATCCCCGAACGTCGCGGGTGGCAGATCGCGGATGTCGACCACCGCGTTGGGGACGAGCGAGACGATGCGGATCGGTTCGGGGGGCAGGATGTAGGTGAGCTCGCGCCCGACCAGCGCCGGGTCGTCGCCGAGTCTGCGCTCGATACGGTAGGTCAGCTCGAGCGCCGGCAGCTCGACGTCTTCGCCGAAGCTGGTCTCGGTAATGAGTCGCACGGTGTAGCGATACTGAAAGAAGCGAAACGGACCGGTGCGCACCTCTTCGAACCGCTCGCCGTCGAGCACTTCGAACGGGGTGACGTCGATGCTGGCCGGTTCCAGCGCCACTGGGTCCGTGATGGTGCGTGCGCGGTCGGTCTCGACCGCGCTGCAGGTCACGGTCATCGTGAAGCGCTCGCCGACCCGCACCGCGCTTTGGCCGATACGGCGCCAGCATTGGAGGGCGTCCACCGCCGTCGACGCCTCCCCCGTAGGAGAGGCGTCCTCCGGCTGCGCCCACGCGGGGGCCGCCACGCCGAGTGCCACCAGGAGAGCGGGCGCGACCACGCGTCGTCGCCATCCCCGCCGCCTGCATCCCGAAACCGTCCATGCCATCACCCGTCTGAGCCCCTATCGTTTCAACTGCTTCCGCTCCAGGAGGAATGCCACCAGCGTGTCATGGAACGCCGGTCCGTCGCCGAGTCGCAGTACCTCGAGTCCCTGGTCGCGCGCGGCGCGCTCGACCCCGTCCTGCCAGTCTCTCACCCGTCCGGCGAGTTGCTCCAGGTCCGACGCGGCCAGCACTCGCGTGCGTCCCGTTTCCACGTCGAACACCTCGACCCAGCCGGCGGAGAATCGTGGCAACTCAAACGCGAAGGCGCTGTCGATCATCACCAGGAACACGTCGTGAAACGTCCCGAGGTCTGCCAGCTCCGCCAGTAGCGGGTCCGGGTCGTCGAACAGGAAATCGGAGATGACGGGGACCAGGGCCCGCTTGCGCATCAGTCCGGCGAAGCTGATGTCGCGGGCGCGCTCGCCCTGACCCGCATCAAGGAGCTGCTCCTGATACGCCTCCACGCAGTGCATCGCGTGCCCCTTGCCCACTCGAGGTCGCACCGTCATCCGGCGCGTGGCCCGGTCGAACGTCACCAGGCCGGCGCGGTCCTGAAGGAACGACGCCGCCATGGCGAACGTCGCCACCGCCCGCGCGATCACCTTCGCGATGGGCGTCCCGCCGATGCCGCATCGGGTCGACCCCGACACATCAGCCGTGATCACGATCGGCGCGTTGCTTTCCTGGTCGAATTCCCGGGTGACGAGGGGGCTGAAGTTGGTCAGGCTCGACTGCGCCCAGTCAATCGTGGAGAGCCGGTCGCCTGGTTGCCAGTCGCGCAGTCCCGCCAGGTCGTGGCCGCCGCCCTGGAACAGGCTCGGGTGGGTGCCGATGGCCAGTTCTTCCAGGCGACGAATGACGACCAGCTCCACGTCCTGGATCTCGGCCCAGGAGACCAGCGAGTCCGTGGTGTCTGAAGGGGCGACGCTCATGGGATGGGCACCGTGGCGATCACCTCGTCGATGACGGTGTCGACGCGAATGTTTCGGCTCGCCGCGTGCGGCGCCAGCCACAACCGATGCCCCAGCACGTACTTGGCGAGCTCTTGTATGTCCTCGGGGTACACCTCGTCTCGGCGGCCGTTGATCAGCGCCCAGACTTTCACCAGACGCCCCCAGCAGATGGTGGCGCGGGGCGACCCGCCCAGGTCGACATACTGCTCGACGAGCGGGGACGGCGAGTGCTGGTGCCAGTCGGTCTCCGGGCTGTAGGGACGCGTCGCCGATACCAGCCGACGGATGTACTTGCCGAGCGCGTCGTGCAGGAACACCTGCTCGCCGATGTGGGACCGCAGCTCGAGCACGCGCTCTTTCGACATCAGGCCCTTAAGGTGGACCTTCTTGAAGTCGAAGTCGACGAGCTTCTGTTCCTCCTCTGCCGGCAGATACCCGATGTTCACCATGATCGCGAACCGGTCGGTCGCCGCCTCCGACAGCGGAAACGTCCCCTGCCCGAGTTCGATCGGGTTCATCGTGGCGATGGCGAAGCTGAAGGTCGGGAGCTGATAGGTCTCCTTGCCGACCGTGATCGACCGGTCCTGCAGCGCCTCGAGAAAGGCGCTCTGAGACTTGAGTGGAATCCGATTGATCTCGTCGAGCAGAATGACCTCGGCCGAGGCCAGCGGCCCGAATTCGGTGATGAACTCGCCGGTCGCCGGGTTGATCATCTGGAACCCGACCACCTCGGTCGGCTGTAGGTCGGCGCGACCTTGGAGCCGCGCGAACTTCGCGCCGCTGATGGCGGCCAGGATCACCCCGAAGAAGGTCTTGCCCACGCCCGGGACGCCTCGCAGCAGCAGGTTCCCAGCGTTGACCTGCCGCTGCTCGTCCTGGTCGTAGGTGGTCGGAATCTCTGCTAGGAGAACCATGTTGGCGAGCGCTTTCTCGCGCTCGTAGCCCACCAAGGCCTTGCCGCCCTCGGTGACGATGGCCTGATGAAAATCGATGGCTTCTTGGAGATCCGAATGCATGGTCCGTGCGGCGGCGACAGGCTGCGGCTCAGCGATCGGGCCACCAGCGAGACCCAGATCCTACAGGAAAGCTGCGGGTGTCCGCCTGGGATTCCGATCGCCCACGCCGAGCCATGGCTCACAGGGGAGCTCAGGGGACTGTCCCGCGTCGTCCCGGTGGACGTCGACGGTCGGCCCGAGCGACGGCGGGCCATTGCGTTGCGTGGGGCCACAGACGAGCGGTAAGCTTGCGTCAGTTCTTGGCGACCGTCACGAGTGAGTTACGACCCAAAGGGGGCGCACATGCAGGTTGATCGACGCAAGTTCTTCGCTTCAGTGGGAGGCGCAGCCGCGGTGGCCGCCATGGCGCATGAAGATCGGGCCGAGGCGCTCGAGCACTACATGACCGACCAGCTCGACAATCTGCATCGGGCGGCCAAGCCGGCCGCGTTCGGTGCGTCCGCCCAATCGTCGACCGAACCCAGAATCCCGCGCGGGACGGGCAATCTGTTTCAGCCGACCACGACCGGCTTTGAGCCGATGCCTGCGGCGCCGACCCTCATCGATTTCTTCGAACGCCGTTTCGCGCCCGCACGCCACGTCTTGCAGAGCGCTAACCACGCGGTGCTGACCGGTCAGCCGGAACGGACCGTGTTCGCGTGCCTCCTCCACGATGTGACCCAGAACCTCATCAAAGCGGACCATGGCTACTGGGGGGCGCAGCTCTTCGCACCCTATGTCGACGAGCGGGTGAGCTGGGCCATCAAGTATCACCAGGCGCTGCGGTTTTTTGCCGACGAGGCCGCCGGCTACGAGTATCCGGAGTTGTACAACCGCATCTTCGGGGTCGACTACGAGCCTGACGAGTACATCAAGGCTGACCACACGTTCGCGCGGAACCACCGGTACTACATGGAAGCGCGGCTGGTGACGGTCAATGATCAGTACGCCTTCGACGAGAACACGCGCGAGGTGAAGATCGAAGAGTTCACCGACATCATCGGCCGCCAGTTCAAGCAGCCGAAAGAGGGCCTGGGGTACGACAACAGCCCGACCGCACACATGTGGCGGTCGCTCGCCAACCCCGACCGCCCGCTGTAGACGCGCTCTTCGGCGCACGGCCCTCGGCCGGCTGGTTACGAGGAGCCTCGCCACCTCCGGATGACCGCACTGCACACGGCGCCCACGGAGGCGCTCCCGGCGTTGTTGCGCCAAGAACTCCGGGCGCTTCTCGACGCCGCGTTCGACGGCGACTTCAGCGATCACGACTGGCACCATGCTGTCGGTGGCACTCACGTGTGGGTGACGACCGCGGCTGGCGTCGTCAGCCACGGGGCGCTGGTCGAACGTCGGATCGTCTGCGCCGGCACGTCGCTGCGGGTGGGCTACGTAGAGGCGGTGGGTACCAGTGCGTCGGCTCGGCGACGCGGTCACGGCGCGCGGGTCATGCGGCGCATCGGGGAACTGATTGCCGAGCGTTAACCGCTGGGAGCGCTGTCGACCGGGACTCAGGCCTTCTACGAGACGCAGGGCTGGGAGCGCGCGCGGACTGACCTTCGTCGATGGCCCTGATGGCCGAATCGCGACACCGGCCGACGATGACGACATCATGATCTTCCGAACGCCGCAGTCACCCGATTTGGATCTGGACCGCCCCATCATGTGCGACTAGCGTCACGGCGACGCCTGGTAGCGCGGCTGGGTTTCCGAGCGAGGCGTCCGTCTGGCGGCGTTGCTGCGTCGGTCACAGCCCGCCTGGCTGCTCCTTCTTTGCGCCTGGCCAGACGAATGCTGCTTCTCTTAGACGGGGCTGCGCCCCGGGCAACCTTTTAGGGTGTCGTCGGTTCAGTCTGGTCGAGCCATTGTCCGAGCCATCCCAAGACGGTGTCGTGCCACTGCATGCTGTTGTGCGGCTTGAGCACCCAGTGGTTCTCGTCTGGAAAAAAGAGAAGGCGGCTGGGGATGCCGCGTCGTTGGAGCGCATTGAAGGTACTGAGGCCTTGCTCCAGTGGGACGCGATGGTCTTGCTGGCTGTGAATGACCAGCATGGGGGTGCGCCAGTCTTCCACATGGTGGGCCGGGTTGTGCTTCTCGTGCGCCTCGGGGTTCTCGAAGTACGGGCCGCCGTGTTCCCACTCGGGAAACCACAGCTCTTCGGTCGAGTAGTACATAGAGCGCATGTCGAAGAGACCGTCGTGGTTCACCAGGCACTTGAACCGGTCGGGCCAGTTCCCGGCAATCCAGTTGACCATGTACCCGCCGTATGAGGCGCCGAGCGCGCACGCGTTGTCACCATCCATCCAGGGGTAGCGGTCGAGGGCGGCGGAGAGGCCGAGTTGTAAATCTTCGAGCGGTTTCCCGCCCCAGTCGCCGGTGATCGCGTCGGTGAACGCCTGTCCGTACCCGACCGAGCCGTGGAAATCGACCATGACCACGGCATAACCCGCGGCGGCGTAACTTTGGGGATTCCATCGATAGTGGAAATGGTTGCCGAATGAGCCTTGCGGTCCCCCGTGAATCAGAAAGGCCACTGGATACGTCCGGTTGGCGTCGAAGCCGGCCGGCCGCACGATCTGGGCGTAGACCGTGTCGCCACCAGCGCCGGCGAAGCTGAACTGCTCGTGGTCGCCCAGTGACAGCGCTGCTAACCGCTGGTTGTTGAATCCGGTGAGCTGCTGCAGGTCGTCGCCGCTGGTCGTCGCGCTGAAGAACTCCACCGGCGATTTGAGGTGGTCCAGGCCAAAGACCAGGCGGTCGTCGGCCAGTCCCGGGGCGCCGACATAGCCAAGGTCGTCGAGGACCGTTGTGACCTCGCCAGTCGACACGTCGATGGCAAACAGCGACACGTGCCCGAGGTTCTGCGCCGTGGCATACAACGTGTCGCCGTCGGCCGACCAGAGCAGGCCCCCCGGTGAGCGGTCCCAGTCTGGCGCCAGCGGCCTCGTCGTGCCGTTCGGCCACTCTCTCAGCATGATGCCCAGTCGGTCGGCCTCGAAGTCCGGGCGCTCCATGGCCAGATAGGCCAGGGTGTTGCCGTCGGGCGAAAACACCGGGGCGGTGTCCCAGGCGGCGTTCGATGCGGTCAGCGCTCGGGGTGGTTGCGACCCGTCGATCGGGCTGACAAACAGGTCGAAGTTCGTCGACCAGGGTTCACCTGGCCCGGCAAGGCGTGCCGTCAGCACGATGGCCCGACCGTCAGGGGTGAAGGCGAACTCTTCCGCGCCGCCGAAAGGAACCGATGGCGAATCGGCGTCGAGGTTGGCCATCACATCTACCGGCGCTCCGCCGCCGGCCGGCATGACGAACACATGCGACCGGCGTCCGTCCTCCCACGTGTCCCAGTGCCGAACGAACACCCCGTCGTAGACCTGGCCGGTGGCGGCGCTCTGCTCCCGCGCGTCGAGACGCGTGGCCGTGCAGGCCAGCGTGCCGCAGTCGACGAACACCTCCATCGAGACCGCCAAGTGCGAGCCATCAGGCGACGCGGTGAGGTTGGCCACGTCCAGTGGCAGGTCGGTGACCTGGGTCACCCGCGTGCCGCCCACGTCGAGCCGCCAGACCTGCGACGAGCCAGAGCGTGTCGACAGGAAGTAGAGATGCTCACCGTCGGGAGACCAGCGCGGATTGAAGTCGCTGCCCGGGTCGGTGGTGATGCGACGCGGCTCGCCGCCGTTGACGGCGACCGTCCAGATGTCGGTGCGCCGTCGGTCATTCGGCAGGTCGAGTTCGCTGACGACGAACGCGACATCGCGGCCGTCCGGCGACACCTGCGGGTCCGACAGTCGGTCCATGGCGATGAGATCGCCGGTGGTCATCGGTCGCGCTGGTTGGGCGAGAATCGGGGAGGTCCCGGCGAGGGCGACGGTCAGCAGAGCCAGTGCTATCGCCGTCACATCCGTTGAAGTGCTCGAGGATGTCCGGGTCAGAATCATCGATACCCTCCGTGTTACTGCGAGTCTGTCACACCGGCCACCAAGTGTAGCCCGTCCGATTCGAGACTACCCGCACGTGCGCTCGCTCTGGTGACCCGTGGCCGATTGAACGAAAACGAGCGTTGGACGGTTGCCTGGTGCGGCCGGGCGGTGGGAGCGGGCATCTCGGTCCGGGAACCGTCGGAGACGAGCCGGGGTGCCGGCGGTGCCGCCGGCGAAGACCGTGCACGGGCGCGGAGTTTTAACGCCGAGTCTGGGACCAGCGAAGCGCCCGCTTTTCCCTCGGTGTCTGGACCAGGCATCCGTTAGCCCGTACGAAGCGCTCTGCGGGCCAAGGTGAGAAGAGCCGGGCTTGTCGACCGGTTCCCGGACCGAGATGCCCGCTCCCACCGCCCGCTCTGCCGTGACGCCGACTACCTCGTCGGACGGCATGCCCCGGCGGCCGGTCGGTTTCCTGACGGGGCGGACGCCGCAAGCAACCTATTGCTCGCTGGCGCGTTCGGCTATGAACTCACGCGCCATGCGGCGCGCGCTTTCGCGAATGGCGCGAACGGCGGAATTGTTGGTGATGGTCGCGCGCGACACGGCGTCGATGTCATTCCCCACGGTCATCGGCGCCATCACGCTCTTGCCGCGGAACTGGGCGAGAAATTGCGCCGGGTCGACAGAAAAATAGCCGAACGGCTCGTTGTGGTACACCATGCTGATGTCGATCAGCGTGCCCCCTGGCGACATTCCCACGAGCATCCAGATTTCGCCCTTGTACCCGCGCACCTTCGGGGCGAAGTCCACGGTAAAGAACCCGAGGCCGACCAGTTCTTCTTCGCCGTTCGGTCCGGTCTTGTACCCCCGGTAGTGAGGCGTCCCGCGATTGATCCAGCGGAAGGTCTCGGCGCCAGGGAGCGCTTCCTTCAGATAGTCCTCGTAGCGGGGAATGTCGTCGGTGGCCCGCCAACGCTGGGCGAACGCCGGGGCTGCGGCGACGGCGATCAGCAGGGTCACGCTCGCGGTGAGGAGGTCCATCCTTCGCCGGGCGGTGGTCGTGCCGTTGCGTTTCATCCGTGCGCTCGTCCCTTCACGATGCGTTTTATCCGACGACCGACGCCCTGCGCCAGCACCACCCACACGGTGAATCCCAGTAATCCCCAACCGAAGATGTTGTCAACCGCCACGCCGGCCAGTGCCGTGTCCTGTTCGACGGCGAGCCACAGCAACGCCAGGACCGCGGCGAGCATGAACCACGCCTTCAGGTTGATCTGTACGCCTCGCATTGTATAGCCAGCCGCCACACTCGGTTGCGAACCTCGGGCGCGGGACACTATGACCGGGTCGAGCCATCGGCGACGCAATGATCGCCGGACGCGCCCGCCCCTCGGCTGCGGGTCAGGGCAAGGTGAAGACGAAGAGGTTGTTTGCCGAGCTTGGGCGGGAACTCCGGGGTCAACATCCCGAAGGCGACCAACCGAGGCCGAACGGCCCGTTGCCCGTTGCTATGTCGTAGTGTACCGGGTTTTGACTCACGAACAGCTGGACCCTGAGCGCTGCCCCCGCACCCAGCCGGCGAGCATCTGCCACTCGGGGTCGCTGCGGCTCTCCCACCGGCGCGGCCCGTTGTGGGTGTAGGCCCCGCCACCGTCCGGGTGCAGCGGTTTCAGCAGAAACCGGCTCTGCTCGGCGTTGCCCGGCGTGATCACCCGGGAGATCAACTGGAAGGCCCGTTGCGCTTCCTCGTCGCTCCACCGATCGCCCCGTCCTGGTGCCGGCGCGAATCCATTCAGACCACCCGAGTGGCACCGGCTACAAGGGAGCTGACCATCCCGAGGATTGGCGAACACCTCCTGGACACACGCGCGAAAGAAAGCGAAGTCGATCTCCGGTTCGGGCGCCGGGATGAACTGGTCGTCCGGCAGACGCTGGATCCACTGGAGCAGCCGTCCATACTCGGGGTCGTCGGTCGACGTCCAGAAGTTGCCCCCGGTATGCGGCAGGCCACCAGACTGGGTCGAGAGCGGCTTCAGCAGGAGGCGGCTGCTCTCGGGGTCCTGGGTATTGATCAGCTGGCCCACCACGTCGAGGTTGCTCCGCGACTGCTCGGCAGTCCACCCGGCCTCGGTCTCGGGCGTCTCCAGGCTGAAGCGGATGCTGGTCTGCCAGGTGTGGCACATCACGCACGAGGCCATGCCGCCGGTGGTGCCGCCCCGGTCCTCCATGAAGACGCTCTCGACGGTGTCGCGGTAGGTCTCGACGTCCGTGGACGTCGGGAAGGTCTGGGCCTCGGCCGGCGCCTGGGACGTGCTCACCGCTACCGCCGCCGCACCAAGCACCAGCCCCACACCGGCCCGCGTCAGGCTCCCCAAACGCCGGGCGGTCATTCGTTGTCCCCCGTCCGCATCCCGGTCCCTTTGGGATTCACGCGGTCCAGCGGCAGGACCACGGTGGTGTTCCGCGCGGGGCGAGCGCCGGTCTTGATTTTGGCCACGATCTCGAGCGACTCGAGATCGATGGCCAGGGTGTGATCGCTCCCGGACACCGCCACGTACATGTAACGGCTGTCGGGGGTCGAGGTCATCCAGTTGGCGCTGGGGCCGACCTTCACGCTTCCGATGTACTCCAGGTCGGGCAGGCTCCAGCCATAGATGCGGCTGTCGAGTCGGCTCGACGCCCACACCGCCGACTTGTCCGGGAGCACCTCGAGGCCGTGCATGTCGCCGGCCTGTATCCCGTCGGCGTTCTTCTCCCACAGCGGCAACTCCGGTGGGACGAGCATGTCCACCATCTCTCGCGTGTCCCAGTCGATCACCCAGGCACGGTTGATGGCGGTGGCCTGGGCGAACAGCCACTTGGTCGAGCCGTCGTCGTCGGCCAGAAACGTCATCGGCCGCACCTCGTGGTGGGTCCGGCCATACTGCTCGTAGCCGGTCAGCTCGATGCCAAAGGCCACGGTGTCGGTCGCGGGGTCGATCACCTGGATGGCGGGGTCACCCGGTTCGACCCGCCCACGGAGACCGAGCACCACGTGGTTCTCGTCCGGGGTCATGAAGACGTTGTGGATGGTGCTGAACACTTCGATGCTCTTGATGAGCGTGTGGGTGTCGATGTCGATCACGTCGACCACCGCCGGAAACCGCCCGTTGGGGTCGACCTCGACCCCCGGCCCGGGACTGTCGGTCCGCTGGGCGATGCCCGCATAGAGCTTCCGATGCTTCTTGTTCACCGCAATCTTGTTGGGTCGCGCCGACAAGGGAATGCGCGTGACGAACTCGAGCGTCTTCGTGTCGAACACGTCGACCGCCTGGTCCAGCTCGTTTGAGCAGTAGTAATAGAGCGCTTCGGGGTGGACCGTGAAATTGTGCGGGTTCGGACAGCCCCTGATGATGCCGACCACCTCGTTGATCTCCGGATCGATCACGTGTTGTATGGTGCCGGCGTTGTTGCTCTGCAGGATGCGGACGGCCACCCCGTCGTAGGAATCGAGCTTCTTCACACTCTGCGCCGCGGCCGGCGCCGCGAGAAGCGCTGCACAAACCACGATCAGGGCCGAACGGCCAATGCGTAAACGCGTCATCTAGACCTCCGTGTCATGGTGTCGCAGCGCCTGTGCGGCTGCCCCAGGAGGCCTCATTATACGCACAGAGCGCCTCGGTGTGGCACGAACCCGCTCGCGGGCACGCGCCCGAGCCCGACCAGAGAGCCAGGGTCAGCGTGTTGACGTCGATGTCACCTTCGTGCAGGAGCACCGAGCCCAGAACCGTCACAGGCGTCGCCCCCTGCGAACCGCGATTCGCCCTGACAAGAAAACTACCCGGCTGGGTCTCGATAGAAACCTCCGCGCCCACATCTCCGTCGCGTACGGCCCAGGGAATGTGACTGTCGCTCTTGCCGGTCACCCCCTGGCCGCCAGTGCCGAAGTGCACATACCAAGCGAGGTCGGGCTCCGAAGAGTCACTTCTGCTCGACCAGTATTGACGCTCTTGGACGTTGAAAAACAGATCAGGGTTGGCGGACGACACACCTTCGACGTCGAACAGGTGGCCCATCTCGCTGTTCGTGCAACCAGCGCCCCTGCAGGTTTCGTCAGACGTGATGGGAAGCCGCCAGTCGGAAAAGCCGCCAATCGTCAGGCGTCCCGTCCACGCGCGAGCTTCAGCCCACGTCATTTCTCCATCTTCGTCAAAGCCGGACGTCTTGGCCCAGTTCGCGTCGCCTAGCCAAGTGAGTCTTTGAACGCTATCGTAGACGAGCATCACGCCATCGTACGTGCCCCGGTTGATCAGCTCTGCCCGGCTATCGGCGACAAATCCGAGACACAGGGCTGGTGTCACGAGCGCCGCGACCCATCTGTCGGTTCTTTTCGTCATGCCCCTCCCATCGAGGTGCCAGATCGGGTTACTGCGCCCGTTTCGCGGTCCAGTCGCCGCCACCCTGCCCACCGAAGTCGGCGGTGCCGGTGATCGCCTCACCATCGATGGTCCCGTTCATGGCGATTTCGAAGAACTGGCCACCAGCGTCGACCTCGATGACCCACGCGAGCTTGTTCCCGGTGACCGTGCCGCCGTCGAACTCGACCGTGCCCTGATCGCTCGCCATCGATCCGCTCAACGTCTCGCCCTCCTGCAGTAACGTCAGCGTGGTGGGAAAAGAGCCTTGGTCTGTGCTGATCGTCATGGTCCACCGCCCAGAGGCATTGGTCTGCGCCGACACGGCCGTCAACGTCGCCACCGTCATCGCCAGCACCCATGTCGCCGTTCCGCCGTCCCCAAACATCGCATCGTGTTCCATGTTCAGGCCGGGCGCAAGCATTTCCTGGCCGGCTGGGCGGTCGCGCCAAGAGGTCGAGCGACCACCACGCCGCGCGCGCCCGGGCGCGCGCGGCGTGGTACAAGAGACGCCATGACTATTGACCGCCGTCGTTTCATCAAGGTCACTACCGCAAGGTCACTACCGCCGCCGGGCTCGCCATCGGCGCCGGCGCGGCGCCGGCGGCCGCCACGGGCCGTCGGCGGTCCGCCGCGGTCCAACCGACCGGGTCTCCTGACGTTCTGATCGTCGGGGCAGGTGCGTTCGGGATCTGGACGGCGCTTAACCTCCAACGGCTTGGAGCCAGCGTGACGGTCGTCGATGCGTACGGTGCCGGAAACTCCAGGTCGACCTCCGGGGGCGAGACGCGGGGGGTGCGCAGCTCCTACGGGGACCGACCGCATGGCCGCCATTGGACCCGCTGGGCGAACGACGCCATCCGCAAGTGGACCGAGTGGGATGAGATGGGCCGCGACCGGCTGCTGCCGCGGCTGTTCTTCAACACGGGCGATCTCATCCTGCGGACCGAGACCAGCGACTACATACGGGACACGCGCTCGCACTGGGACGCGCTAGGCACGCCATACGAATCGTTGACCGCCGACGAGGTGGCCTACCGCTGGCCGTGGATCCGGTTCGAGGATCTCGGCGTGCCTTGTAGGAGCCGGCCGCCGGTGTCGTGCGCGCGCGCCGGGCCATCGAGTCCGTGGCGCGGGTGTTCAAAGAGGAGGGTGGCACGATCCAGATCGGGCGAGCCGCCCTGGGCGCGCGCGACGGGTCGACCCTGCGGGACGTCTCCATCGAGGGCGGCGACACGCTGTCGGCAGAGACGGTCATCTTCGCTTGCGGTCCGTGGTTCCCGAAGTTCATGCCGGAGCTGATGGGGAACCGAATCCGGATCCCGATGGGGCATGTGTTCTACTTCGCGGTGCCGCCCGGCGACACGCGCTTCTCGTTTCCCAACATGCCGAGCTACGGGGTGCCGGGTTGCACCGGTTGGCCCGCGCTGCCACCCGACCACCGCGGGTTTCGGGTGCGCACCGGCGGGCGCCCGCCGGAAGACCCGGATACGAGCGACCGCTGGATTCCGCCCGAGGGGCACGAGCGTCCCAGCCAGATGCTGGAATGCCATTTCCCTGACCTGGTCAGCGCCGCCGTCAACGAGACGCGCGCCTGTCACTACGAGAGCAGCGTCGACGGCAACTTCATCGTCGACCGCCATCCCGACTTCGACAACGTTTGGCTGCTCGGCGGCGGCTCCGCCGAGGCGTTCAAGTTCGGCCCGGTGCTCGGTGAGTACATCGCCCGTCGGGTGCTCGACGTGGAGGATGACCCGGACCTGGCCGAGGGGTTCCGTCTGAAAAAGGAGGAGTTTGGATCGGGCGGGCGCCGCTGATTGATCAGCGGCGCCCGAATGCCCTTGCCACGAACGAACACGCGACAGGTCCAACCGGGGAGCGCGGCGCCCCTGCCGGACATGCACTACTCGGCCAGCGGATGCGGCCGGATCTGGAAATGGACCATCTTGCTCGGGGTGCCCTTACCCCCCTCGATGTGCCAGTTGAAGTTCCCGCCGTAGTTGGCCCAGAGCCCGCGTCCTTTCCAGCCGGCGTCCGGGTCGTCAATCCGGCCGTCGAGACCGCGTGAGAAGAACCCCTGCGGATACGGGACCCGCAGCACGACCCACTCGCCAGTGTCCGGCTGCAGCGCCAGGAGCGAGTCCGAGCCAGACCCATTCGCGATCGGAATGTTCTCGCCCAACCCCAGCGTGTTGAACTGGTCCACCCAGTTGTAATAGTGGAAGTCGCCGCTGCCCGGGTCGGTAACCCCCTTCATTTGCGGGCCCGGGGTCGGATACAGCGTCCAGCCCTCGGGACAGTGCTGCCCGGTTGCATCCGGTCCGTTCAACACCGCGCACTTGCTCCGGTCGAAGCTGGCCATGTGTCCGCTGCCCGACAGCGCCGTCCAAATGACGCCGTGCCGGTCGACGTCGATGCCACGCGGCGCGAAACCGGTCGTGGCGGGGTCGATACCGGGGTTCTCGATCGAGGGCGGTTCATACACTTCCGCCACGCAGGTTTCCGGCGGATTCTCGCCGCGGTCCACCCGCACGAGCCGACCCGGGAACGGGCCCGTCTCGGCACCCCAGACCGTGTGGTCGATCGGATGCGCGATGACACCGTAGAACCCGCCGCCGACCCGCGTGTCCAGGTTCGGATCGACATCGTCGCCCGGTTCGTTCCACGGTCGCGTAATCCGGCCGTCCGCGTTCGTGTCGAGGACCTTGGGGCACCAGCCCTGGGAGGCACGCTCGTCGCCGGTCTCGTCGTACATCCGGGTGTTGATCCAGGCCACCACGTTGCCGCTGCCGCTGAACCATAGCGTGTCGTCCGGGTCCTCGCCGAACTGCAGATGATGGGTGCCGAAGCAGGTGTCGAGCAGGACGAATTTCTGCGTTGCGGGGTCGAAGTAGGATGCGTGTCGCCCGCTACGCGACAACGGAAAGTACTTCGCCGACGGGTGATCCGACCCCTCCCCACACCAGTCCGGCGCCTGCCGCCCCCGGACGGTCGAGGTCATCCAGACTCGGCCCTTCGCATCCATCATCGGGTTGTGCGGGTCTGACCGCTCGCTCGGGTCGACGCCCCAGAGCAGATCGTCGCCGTAGTAGTACGACGGTTGCAATTGTTCCGATGGGAACCGCGAGACGATGGTCTCCGGTTCGACCCGCACCGGTATGGTCAGCTCGGTCGAGGTGTGCTCGTTGGGGTCGGTGATGACCAGGGTGCCGTGGCCGGCATCGACCGAGTACACCGGGCCGCCGCCGTTCACCCGGGGATTGCGCTTGTCGGTGACGATTTCGTCGTGGATGTAGGCGGTCGGTGTCGCCCAGTCCCACATGGTCAGCACGAGATTACGCTCTACACCCGTCGGGCGGGGTGGCGCCGGCGGCACCTCGCCACCGGCGATCCGTTCGGTCCAGTCGGCGAACATCTGTAGTCCGCGTTCGCGCCCGAACCGGTTCATCCCGCTGTTCATCGATGCCCCGCGCTGGCCGGTCTGCACCCGGTGATCCCAGGCGGCCATCATCGAGTCGAAGTCGTCCAGGTGATCGATCTCCCGCGTGATGCGGGTCCCGAGTTGATGACACAACTGACACCCTTGTTTCATCCGGTCGACCCAGACGGCCTGACTGGTCATGGCGGGCGAGATGCCGTTCCCGTCTGGGCCGGTGCCGGGGAACTCAGTCTTGGCCGGCACCTCGATCAGCGAGTACCAGTAGTTGGCCGGGTAAATCTGGGCGGCGGCGCGGGGTGTGGGCGCCGGCGCCGCCGTGAGGGCGAGCTCCTGTCCCGGTCTTCCCGAGATCGTGTCCGAGTCGACCAGCCCGTATCCACGCACCCAAATGTCATAAGTGGCGTCCGGCAGCTCCGGGAGCAGGTATCGTCCCTGGTCGTCGGTGACGACGATCTTGACGAACTTCGTCGCCAGCTCATCCGTCTCCGCAATGACCCAGACACCGGCTTCAGGACCCGCATCGCTACGGACCACGCCCTGAATCACCCCCTCGTTGCCGGCGTTCTGTCTGGCATCCACGCGCGGCGTCAGCCAGGCGGCCGACACCGCCAGTAGACAGGCTACGCCCAGCACGCCGACGCGTCGTGTCGCGAATCGCTTACGCATGGCTCTTTCCCCCCGTGGAGTTGCGGAATGTCTGTCAATCATAGTCTGCGGCCGGGCCCTGCGGGCAAGATCGCTATAATCGTCCGGACATTCGCGAAGACAGAACGACCAGGGCCAAGGGGACAAAGATGCGACGACCTCGGATATGGCGCGGGGTACTGCTGGCGGCGGTGCTGAGCTGGGAGGCCGGGGCGGAGGCGCAGCCGCGCTTCGTGATGACTGAGCGATTCGTCCCCCATACCTCTACGGTGCCGGCCAACGAGGGCGAGCGGGTCGGGATCTATCTGCGGGAACGCGCGACAGACGCGGTGGCCGCAAGGGTGGAAGGGGGAGAGACGCGTGAGGGACGTGTCGTGCTGTTCGTCCACGGTGGGTCGGTGTCCTCCATTCCCGACTACGACCTGGACTTCAAGGACTACAGTTGGATGGCGTTTCTGGCCGAGGCCGGCTTTGACACCTTTGCCATGGACCAGTCGGGGTACGGCCGGTCGCCGCGGCCGATGATGGACGACCCCTGCAATATGAGCCCGGAAGACCAGGCGCGGGTGACACCGAATCCGCTGTCCGGGCCGTGCGAACCGAGCTATGCGTTCGGGTCGACCACCGTGCAGTCGGACTGGGACGAGATCGACTCTGTCGTCGATTACATTCGTGAGCTACGCGGGGTTGCACGAGTCAGTCTCATCGGGTGGTCGGCGGGGGGACGTCGGACCGGCGGCTACGCGGCCCGCTTCCCTGAGAAGGTCGACAAGCTCTTCTTGTATGCCCCGGGCTACAGTCCCTATGGCCCGTCGGAGGCCCCCGCGGGCCTACCCCTCGCCGGGGTGCCGATGCGCTTGCAAACCCGTGACACGCTCACCCAGGGACGCTGGCAGGAGAACGTCGCTTGCGAGAATCAGGTTGACCCGGGAATCAGAGCGGTCATTTGGGACACCATCAAGGCATTCGACGCGCTGGGGTCGGTGTGGGGACCGCCGGAAGGTGTGATGCGCGTTCGGGCCGGCAATCGCTCGTGGGGATGGAACAGGGCCTACGCGGCCAAGGTCGTCGCACCGACCATGACCGTGGTGGGCGAACAGGACAATCCCGATGCGCGCGGGGTCCTGTATCGGGACCTCACCGGCGCCGCCGCCAAAGTGCTGGTGACCATGGAGTGCGCCACCCACTTCGCGGTCTGGGAGACGTCGCAATACAGGTTCATGCACCGGGCGTCGCTCGAGTGGTTGCGAGACGGCACCTATCGCGGCCAGAGCACCGGCATCTATCGGGTCGGCGTGGACGGCGCTGAGACTTCAGGGGAATAGCGCATGGTCGACTGGAAACGGGGGTGTCGTTCGAAGTTGAACGGAGGATCCGGGATAGCGATCGGAGTTACCATTGGTGTCGGCGTCGGCTCAACGTTCGGACGGCCCCAGGACCGGGGAGCGACGAAAGAGTGACCCGCCGTGTCTCTGGGTCTGGGCCGCTGGTGTCATGAGGCGGCGTTCACTGCGTTCCGCCCGCACGCTCACGCTGGCGGCGATCTGTCTGAGCGTCTGCACCGCGAGCGGCTGGGCTCAGCCCAGTGCGGTGACGGCGCCGGACGAGGCGGCGTTGCGCAGGCTGATTCCCAAGGCCGATGTCTTTGAAGTGGTCGAAACGGAGTCGCGTCATTTCCGCGCCTACGCGCGTCCTGACGAGGGCGGCGAGCCGCGGTTGATCGGACTGGCGTTCTTTACCACCGACCTCACCCCACGCGTTTATGCCTACAAAGGGCGCATTACGATGCTGGTCGCCCTCGACCTGGTCGGCACCGTGACCGGCGTCCGCGTCGTGCATCATTACGAGCCGTTTGGGTATTTTTCGATCGATATGCCCAAATTCCCCAGACAGTTCAGGGGGAAACGCGTGCTCGATCCTCTGGCCGTGGGCAAAGATATCGACGGCGTGTCCCGTGCCACCATCACGGTCGAGGCGGCGACCCGGGCCATTCGGCGGGGCGCCCGTCGGTTGACCCGCGAGTTTCTCACCGAACAGGCCGCCCAACAATGACGTCGACGCCTTCTCGTTTCGTGCTCGCCTTGGGCGCGGTGCTGGTCCTGTGTCTGGCCGCCGGCGCGGCCCTCACGGCCGCTGGACGGGCGCAGCAACCCGAGACCCCACCGCCGCTGTCGCTCGACGACCTGGCCGCG
>Ga0310124_10000935_pt1 | contig 20700 bp, 17 predicted proteins | sample CB11b_AW_Bot5_MG_FD_203507 | JGI IMG/M metagenome (GOLD analysis project Ga0310124, IMG submission 203507) | Marine microbial communities from Western Arctic Ocean, Canada - CB11b_AW_Bot5 | ecosystem: Environmental > Aquatic > Marine > Oceanic | place: Canada: Western Arctic Ocean | collected... | reverse complement strand
GACCGCAAGTGTACTTTCGAATGCCATTAGGGTGGTTTGTTCCTCAGATTCAGTTAGCCCACTGGCCATAAGTAGACCGGAAGGCCTACCCAATGTCTCGAACAAAGATTGGTGTTTCTGGAATTCCGGACCGGTCAGATTGGCGAGGATGATATCGGGTTTGGGGAGATGAAAGTCCTGAAGTTCACTTAGCTCAGTATGAATGGTCCTGATACGTGTGGAGACGCCGTTACGGTTAATGTTCTGCCGTGCATTCGTCAGTGCATCGATGTCACGCTCTACGGCTGTTACGGTGGTTGCGCCAAGTAATACGGATGCAATCGCTAAGACACCAGATCCTGTGCCGATGTCTAGGACGTGCCTACTTTTCTGTAAGGTAGTCTTGTGTTCTAAGAGACTCTTTAAGACAAGTCTTGTGGAAGCATGATGACCGGTGCCAAAGCCCATTGATGGATCGATTTCGATAAGGTAATTACTAGTATTTTCATGCGACACGCGGTCCCAGGGCGGTGTCACGATCAGGTCCCCTATTTTCACGGCACGAAGATTACCAAAGGATCGGTTGGCCCAATTGTCATTAATTAGGTCTACGACGGTGACGGAGAGCACGTCAGAGCCGAAGTCATGCTCAATGGCTTGAAAGGCGTGGTCACGGTCGTTCTTAGAAAAGAAAAAAATGCGCCGACAATGCACAGTTGGACTGCTTGTTATGTCGATGTCGACATCTTCAATGGCGAACGGTTTGTAGTCGTCTATCAATGCATCGAGTCGGTTCCATAAAGATTGTGGATGGCCTGGAAGTGTGACGTCGAGAACCGGCCGTCGGTCATCACGCAGAACTGCTTTATCCAAAAATATCTTTCACTCGTTCAAAAAAAGGACGAACGTCGGAAGGATGACCGTTCCCCCTCCTGTCCGGTTCGAAGGTTCGTTGGGGCATAGTTTTATCCAAGTCTTCGATTAACTGTTTTTGCTCAGACGAAACCGACGTGGGAACGTCAACCTTAACATCAATGAAAAGGTCTCCTCGACCACGTCCGTTTACGTGAGGTAATCCCTTGCCTCGGAGTCTAAATCGTGTGCCTGAAGAGGTGCTCTTAGAAATATGAAGGGTTTCTTCATCTTCAAGTGAAGGAACCGCGACTGTACCGCCAAGCACAAGTGTAGGGTACGTCACAGGTATGACGCAAAGAATGTCACTCTCATTCCGCGTAAATACTGGATGGTCTTTAACGTGCAGGACGACGTAGAGGTCGCCTGCAGGCCCACCTTTTGGGCCGTGCTCCCCTTCGCCTTGTAGACGAAGCTGTTGCCCTGTATCAATTCCAGCCGGAACTTTGACGGTTAGTTTCCGCTCCCGACCCACACGGCCATGCCCGCGACAGGATTCGCATGGATTAGAGATCGTTTGGCCATTACCTCCGCATCGGTCGCATGTTCGTGCAACAGTAAAAAATCCTTGTTGATATCGAACCTGGCCATGACCACGACAGTGTTGGCATGTTTTTGGTGAAGAACCGGCGGCAGCGCCTGAACCGCCACAATTCTCACAGGTTTCTTCACGAGGAATTTGAAGAGTGGCCTCTGTTCCGGCGGCTGCTTCTTCAAGCGAGATCTCTAGGTCGTAGCGTAGGTCAGATCCCCGCGCCGGCCCGCTTCTTCGACGACCACCGCTGCTGAATCCGAATATGTCACCCAGTCCACCGAAGATGTCATTGAAGTCAGAGAAGATGGTGGGATCAAAACCTTGTGCTGAGCCGGCACTTCCTACTCCAGCGTGTCCAAATTGGTCGTATCTTGCTTTCTTTTCGGCGTCAGCCAGCACGGAATACGCCTCAGCGGCTTCCTTGAAATGTTCCTCGGCTGATTTGTCACCAGGATTACGATCCGGATGGTATTTAAGCGCTAGTTTTCGATATGCACTTTTTAATTCTTGGTCGCCGATGTCTCTTGAGACGCCGAGGATTTCATAATAATCACGTTTGCTCACGCTTTAGCCACCCTCACCATTGATGCCCGTAAAAGATCAGAACCAAGCATGTACCCACGGCGCAATTCATCGATAATCTCGCCGTCGTGGTGCACATTGCTTTCTTCGTGAGCGACTGCTTCATGGAAATTTGGATCGAATGTTTTGCCGACGATTTCAATCGGTGTAACACCACGTTTTCTGAGGATGTCAGTTAATTTGCGGTATATCTGTTCAATGCCAATACGGAAAGCATCGGACGGCTCGTCATTAGTAGCAGTCTTTAGTGCACGCTCAAAGTCATCTAATACTGGCAGAATCTCAGTTATTAATTGAACAGTGGCCCTTTTTGATTGTTGTTGACGTTCACCTTCTGTTCTTCTTTTGTAGTTATCGAACTCTGCTATTTTTCTTTGTAATAGGTCGAGATATTTGTCACGTTCTGCAAGTAATTCAGAATTTGAAGATGAAATATCAGAAGTCGATTCGGTTTTGTCGCCTTCTATGTCATCAGATTCTGCGGTGTTGTTGTTTTCTGTCATAGTCCGTTCGGGGTCATCACGTTCTGCCGCCGACCCCGTCGTTACGACTTCGGTTTCGGCATTACTCAGAGAATCCGCCGCTTCGCTGTGTTCAGACTTTTTCGGTTTTACGTTGTCTGTCATTGCGTGGACGGGGGTGTTTGGGCCACGAGCACGCGGCTCACGGCGGTCGACACTCGATCAACAGCAGAAATTGCCCTGGAATATCGCATACGTCTTGGTCCTATGATGCCGATACTACCGCGGCGTTCACCGTCGAAATAGGTCGATGTAACTAGGCTGAACGCCTGCATTTCTGGCGTTGAGTTTTCTGTTCCGATTATGACGGTCATGCCTGATCCATCGATATACTCATTGAGAAGTTTGACGAGGAGGTCTTTGCGCTCAATCATCATTAGCAAAGTTTGAAGAATCCCGAGAGGGACACGGTCTTCACCATCGGATACTTCCTCGGCTAGAAATCCTGCGCCTTCAATGAAAAGTTGGTTCGCGTGTTCCATATCTTCGAGTGTCACCCTGGCCAATCGCAGTGCTCTCGAACGTAGTTCGTCATAAAGCATCTGTTCTTGGTGTAACTGTTCGACGATCGCAGCGCGAACATCCCATAGGGGAAGCCCGAAGAATTCTTCGTTTAGGTAGTTCGCTCCTTGCGTTAGGGCGACTCGGTCGACCGTTTCATTTAGTCGGACCGGTTTTTGGGAAACGTTGCCATTTTTCGTCCTTACGACCACCAGTACCGTTGCGTCATTGACTGGTACAAATTCAATGTGCTTAAACGTGTCTGCTGCGGCGCGCGGCATGCAGGCGAAGGCTAGGTGATGCGAGGCTACAGAGAGTTCATGAGATACGTTCGAGATTACGTCACGAACTGAGACCGCTTGTCGAAGACGAGCCTCTACCACGGGCGACGACAAGCTGTTTTTCCTAGCATGAAGCAGTCGATCTACGAAATATCGGTAACCTTGATCAGTTGGTACGCGACCAGCTGAAGTATGGGGTTGGTAAATGAAGCCACCTTGTTCTAGTTCAACCATTATGCTTCGAACAGTGGCTGAAGAGAGTCCAACTCCACCCTGCTGCGCTAGCCACAAAGATGAAACTGGTTCGCCGCGATCTATATATTGTCGAATCAACGCTCCTAGGATGCGACTCGATCGTTCCGAAAGCGCGTAGCTGCCGTTCTGTGTAAACGCTTCACCAGTTGCCATGAATCAACTGCTATTCTAGCTGTCGGCAGCGACAGGCGTCGTTCGTTTGACAGGTGGGATCCATCGAAGCGCTTTTACTCCAGAATCCATCGCGCCTTCCAGCTTTCCATATTTCACTGCAATTAACTCGGCAAGGATACTAACCGCGATTTCTTCTGGGCTGATCGCGCCGATATCTAAGCCGACAGGCGCGTGAAGTCGGTCCGGATGTTCTATCGTTATGCCTTCCTCACGCAATACCTCGTGTAAACGAGTCACCTTGGCTTTGCTTCCGATTAAACCAAGGTACCTAAGGTCTTGAGTTGCTAGTGCACGTAATGCATCAAGATCATGTGTGTGTCCTCGTGTGAGGATCACGGCATAGGCATGAGGTGAGAGGCTGGCTTTTTCGAGCCATTCTGGGATGTTGTCGACCACGACCTCCATTGCATCTGGAAACCGGTCTGTATTGGAAAACTTGTCCCGGTCGTCAATTACATGGACGCGGAATCCAACAGTCGAGGCAAGGCGTCCCAAGTGGTAGGACACGTGACCCGCACCAACTAGGTAAAGATGCGGTGAAGATTCGAGTGGTTCTATGTACACATCCATCTGACCTCCGCAAATGAGTCCAGATTCCTCGGCAATGTCATCGGTTAGTTCATATTTCGCAACGAGCGGTTTACGGGTATCGAGTGCCCGACGAGCTTTCCAGAATGCATCATTCTCATAGCACCCTCCTCCGATAGTTCCGACAGTTCGTCCGTCTGCATAGACGAGCATTTTGGCGCCGATACGCTGGGGTGTTGAGCCTTGTGTCGAAATGATCGTTACAAGAGCAGCAGACTCGCCACGTTCAAGCACATCGTGCACTGCCCTAAACACTTCTTCATTCATATCGCTGCCCTAATACTTCTAGATGAGTATCTCTACGTTCCCATCTTTACGCAAATCTGCTAGAAACGTGCTCATCAATAATTGACGTTCTTGCTGTAACAACATGCTTCGGATTTGGTCACTCACCTGTTGAAACGGAGTAATTTCTCCTTCTTGACGTTGGCCAGCCTTAATAATATGAAAGCCGAATGGTGACTCGACCACAGGACTAATTTCTCCGGTCTTGAGGGCGAAAAGTGCGGTATCGAATGGTTCTACTGTCTGTCCGCGTTCGATCGCTCCGAGGTCACCACCAGTACTGGCTGTTTCTTCGTCAGTGGAGTATTCGCGGGCCAGTTCGCCGAAATCAGCAGTTCTAGCTGTTACCTTTTCTCGTAATTCTCTTGCGGTTTCTAACGATTGTCCGCGTTCGGTTGGACTGGCGGTTGGCGAGGTGCCGATCAAGATATGGCTCGCGTGTATTGATTCACCAGTGGTGAATTGGCCAGAATGTTGGTCATAGAACGCTTGTACTGTCTCGTCCTTTAGATTTAATGCGGGCTCCAGTTCCATTTCTATGGTTTTGGCAACGAGTAAATCTTTGCGAGTCTCTTCCCGGAGTGCTTCAAGCGAGGTCCCCCATTTTCTTAGTTGTTCATCGAACGCCTGGGCGGTCGGGTAGGAGTTCCGAACTCTTGCGATTTCTGACTCTACCTCGTCGCTGGCAGCAACGACTTGGCGCCTTGTTGACTCTTCGAGTAAAAGATGAAAGTCAATCAGTTGGTCAAGTACGCGACGGTACACCTGGTCACGAAACTGCGGCGGGACAACTTGGCCTGCTTTTGTCTCATTGGCGCGAACAGCCCGTTCAAGTTCTTCTCGAGTTACCGTAGTGGAACCATTGACTCGTGCGACTATCGGCGGAAGTATTGAAGGGACAGGTTTTACCGATGGGATACTCGGTGAGTCCTTCGGCGTTGCTGCTTGGGTATTCTTCACGGCTGGAGGCGGGGTGTCGTCTCGTTCGGCCGATGAGCACCCATACAGTGCAATAGTGGTCAAAAGAGTTATTTGTGTGACCGTGGTGCGCAACTTTTTGTCCTTGCTGATCAAGTTGTCAGTATATCTGCTGACGGCACTTATACCGTGAGGAGCCAGTGTCTTCCTATCTCTAGCGGAAGTTGTTCTAGTAGTCGGTCGAGGAACGCGTCGCCGTATCGGTTGACAAAATAAATGGAACCGATACTTCGTTCTTGTGGCGTGCCACCTGGGAAACTTTGTGAACGTGCTCGCGAAAATTGGCGACGGAGAGTTTCATCGCGACGCTTGGCAGCTTGAATGATTTTTCCTCTGAGGTTGCGTAGTTCTTTGTCCATCCGTCCGTGGGTGGATTTGACAGCACCTCCAAGCGTTGGGTCAACGCGGAGTACAGCCGACTCAATAATCGAGAGATGCTCAGAGATACTTTGGTTGACTGCGGTCACTGCCGTATCTATTTCATCCGGAAGTTGCGCCGCAAGTAATGTATTTAGCGCACTATCATCTTGAGGTTGTAGTGTCGTGAAGTCGATGTTGTTGCGATTGAGAAATTTAACCGTTGCTGAGTCAACGATTGTGACACTCGCACGGGGATAGATCACCGGCATGGGAACATCAAAAGAGTCGTAAATCTTTTTTAGTTGTCCTAGGTAAACAAGCTCATGCGGACCTGCGACGTATGCAATCGTCGGAAATAATACGTCTTGAGTGAGCGGACGCAATAAAACATTAGGGCTAAAAACTTCTGGCTTTGTTTCAAGTTCTGCGTGCATGGTTTGGACGGATATCGATTGCCCGTCAACTAAAAACCCCGAGTCGCCGATGCGAATCGGGGTTCGCTGGGAGTCCAGCCGGAATAGTGCGGTGCTATCTAAGTTGGGAGAGACCTGAGCAGAGTAACCTTTGGCTTCCATAGCTGAACCGGCTGCCGCGGCGAGTCGTGATGTCTGACCTCTGGTCTCGAGTTCGCGAGCAAACAGTGACTGGACGATGGGTTTTGTTCGCGGGTCAGAAGCGTCGTATGTGACGAGTCCATATTTGCCTAACAAAGTGTCGAGCCAACGAGCAAAGGCTTCTACCAGGCGAATTCCCGGCGCGTAGGCCGCTCGCAGTTGCTTCTGTGTTTCTTCAGTAAATTCAGTTGGTTGAAGAATGGCGGTTAATTGTTCTAAGACTTCGGAAATCGATGTGCTGAGGCGTATCGTAGCGGCTGATGTCCCCGGATGTGAGTCTAAAGGCATTTTGATGGAGCTAAGATTCATGTCTGCATCAAGGCATTGGCAGCTGCTAATTTCGATTAGGTCATGGTCTTCTGCATCTATCCAAAAGACTGGTACAACCGTAATGTCGTAATCTTTAGAAACTTGGCGCGCAAGTTTGATAGTCGTAAGTGCTTTAAGTACTGTAAATAACGGGCCGCCGAAAAGGCCGGCTTGTTGTCCTGTGACAATCGCGACGGAATTTTTGTTCAGGAGCTCGTTCGCGTTGCTCAACGCAGCTTCAGGTGCGCCACGTTCTTGAAGTTGTCGGACGAGCACTTCTCCGATTGCGGGGTCGGTTGGTGTTGCGCGCCGGGCATCGATAACAGTTTTCCAGACTTCGGATTGTTGTGGGTGTGCTAGGAAAAACTCTTGCAGTTGGTCAAATTCGTAGCAATAGTCGTTGGCAAAGCGACTAGTCCATGGAAGTTCTCGGAAGTCGATTGATATTCCGTTAGGTGTGTTGGGCTGCGGCGAGTCGGCGGGCACGTTGTAATTGTACTGTTGCAAACCATTCTTAGAGTGTCAAGGCACTGCTAGTTCACAGACCCTGAAGTCCCGATCGTTGAACCGCCTGTCCGTCCGTGGTACCATCCGGCTTACCTTTAGGAGGTATCTCAGCACTGAAACACGAGGACGCTAACCTGTTTTCTCCTCCTGGTGCATTCGGGCCTTTTCGGGTCATGCATCAGATCGGTATTGGCGTTCTTGGACCCGTGTTTCGGACCTACGATCCTGAGAGTGACCGCTTGGTTGCTGTTAAGGCTTTTAGCCTTGACTTTCTCCCCGAGCAAGCTGAGATTTTTGTAGAGGCATTAAAGAAAATCGTTGATGTCGGATTTTCGCATCCGACCATCGTTACTCCGTTGGATGCTGGCCTTGAAGAGGGTATTCCTTTCTTGGCGACTGAGTATGTTACGGCTGAGTCACTTGATGTTGCGGCTTATCATGTTGCGCCAGCTCCGGCGGATCAGATGATCATGCTTGTTGGGCAACTAGCGGCAGCGGTAGATGCCGCGCATGCGCGTGGAGTGATGCATGGTGGGCTGCATGCTCGCGATGTGTTTGTGGCACCAGAGATTACCCGAGTAAATGGATTTGGTGTGGCAAGTGCGTTGGAACATGTTGGCTTAAAGGTGCCGGTACGACGTCCTTTTACTGCTCCGGAAATAATTACCGGTCGTAGTTGGGGACCCGAAGCAGATAGATTCGCAGTTGCGACGATTGCTTACGAGCTTGTGACGGGGAAGCGATTAGCGGGAACTGGTGATGAGGTATTAGCGCGACTCGTAGCTGTAGACAGTGTGAATGTGGCTGACCCCCCGGGGTTGCAACAAGCATTTCGAAATGCGCTGGCCGATGATCCAGCTATTCGACCGGCCTCAGCTGCTGGTTTTGTAATGGCTCTTGGTGAAGCTGTCGGATTTAGTTCCGATGAGATGGCATTGGCTATGTCAGGGCGCGCTCAAGAGGTTCCGCCTGATTTCACTCGCTTTAAAACTGATGATTCAGAAGACGCATCTGGACTGCTGAGAGACGAGAGAGAAATCGTTGAGACTTCTCATCAAGAGGAGCCTGCAGCGGATTTAAATCTACATACTGAATTTAGCGAACATCTTGATGAGGTTTTTGAACTGACCGGTTCTGTTGAAGAGGATAGTTCGCTGGTACAAATAGCGGATCGCAGTCATTCGTCCGGTTTCAGTATTGAGAACATTGAAAAAGAAACCGATACGGTAGCAGTTGATGTTACTGGACTGGGTTCGGCCGTAACAGAGGATCAGAGAGAGGTTGATATTAATGAACAGTCAGAAACAAAAGTTATTCAACAGGTGACTGAGCTCAACCCGATGCTCCCCCTGCCTGAAGCTGGAGTGGAAGACGATAGCTTTGAAGAAGAGGCCGAAATCGGTAGTCATCAATCGGTATCCTCAGGTGTCGTAGGAGAGGATTTATCGGAAAGGTTTGTTGTCGCGTCAGATTCACGGCATGAAGAGAGCCAAAGCGAGTCGACTGGCGCTCCCTTACCCATCGACAATAAGGCACTTGGTCCTGGATCCGAAGATCTCAATGAATGTGGTAAGTATCTCAACGAGATGATCGATGAAGACCGGGCAGAAACGGGTATTGTTTCACCGAGTGCTAAATCTATTTCATTATCGGGCAATAGATCGACCATTACCTCTGATAAATCTGTCGAGAGTGCTTTGTCATCGACCGAATCTTTTTCGTCGAAGTCTTTGTCTCGTTCATTAACCAAGGTCGCATCGGTCCTGTTTGCTATGGTGGTTGGAATCGCTCTCGCATATATGGCGAGTGTTGGGCTCGGAACGACCACTGACGACGAGATGGTGATGCCAGTAGCCGAGGTTCCTGGGGATGTTTCGCTGTCATCCAGTGATACGCAACCGTTATTAGGTGAACAGCCTGATGAGACTGTTCCTTTAGACCGGCTCAGTAGTAATGAGCCAGAGGACACTGCACCTGAGTCGGGGGTGATATCGTCGGGCCTTAATTCTGAAGCCCCCGCAATTGCCGAGTCGCCGGAATTGACAAGGTCGTCGGTCGATGTATCTGAACCATCATCCATTCCTGACGATATGTCACCGGCCCCAGCGGTGATACGCGAGTCCAGTTCGTTGTTTGGGTGGCTGCTTGTAAGAACAGAGCCTCCAGGTGCTAATGTCAGTATTGATGGGGATGATCTCGGATTAACACCATTATCCTTGTCTGAGATGCCGAACGGTGTCTATCAACTTGAAGTCAGCGTGCCTGGTTACAGACCAGATCAACGAACGGTTGAAATCTCATCAGATAAAACAATCGCTGCGGTTAGTATTGTGCTCGACCGGTTCGTTCTTGGCGATGCCGATATGCCGACTCAGGCGACTGAGGCAGGATTAATTACTAGTGGATCAGTTTTCGTTGACTCCCGGCCGACGGGAGCCTCTGTATTTGTGGATGGTGAGTCAGTAGGGTTAACGCCGTTGCTTGTTTCAGATGTACTGGTTGGGAGCCATGAGGTTCGTATAGTAGGAGATGGTTACCGTCCTTGGTTCAGTACAGTATTGGTGGAAGACGGTCAAAGGTCGCGTGTGGCTGCATCACTTGAACCGAGAGGAAGGAGATAACCTGACTCTAATGAGGCAAGTTGAAGGAAGAATATTGTGAAAGCGATTCTTGCGCTTGAAGATGGTACTTGGTATCAGGGTAAGTCAGTTGGTGCTCAGGGCGTGGCGACCGGCGAAGTTGTTTTTAACACCAGCATGACTGGCTATCAGGAGATTTTGACTGATCCTTCGTATGCCGGACAAATTGTAACGATGACCTGTCCGCAAATAGGGAACTATGGAGTAACCGAAGCGGATGTGGAATCGCTGTCTCCTCAGGTCTCAGGATTTGTGATGCGTGAGGAATCACCAATCGCTAGTAATTGGCGTGCGAGTGGCACGCTGGGTGACTACCTTGATTCGCACGGAGTTGTTGCGATTTCTGAGATTGACACAAGAGCGTTGACACGGCGATTACGAACAGTCGGTGTGATGCGTGGGGTTATCGGTACTGGCTCGGTTGTGCCAGAGGCACTTGTTTCGCAAGCTCAGTCATTGCCGACAATGGAGGGAAGTGACCTGGTTCGGTTGGTGACTTGTGACGAGCCATTCGATTGGGAGCAAGACAACGATCCGGTTACGAGTGGATTCATAAGTCAGCCAGATCGTGGTGGTCGTCGGATGTTACGAGTTGCGGCCTACGATTTTGGGATAAAACGCAATATATTGAGACGATTAACGAATTATGGTTGCGAAGTACGAGTTTTTCCGGCAACGATGCCAGCAACGGAACTGCTTGCGATTAAGCCTGATGGCATTTTTTTTAGTAATGGTCCCGGCGATCCTGCGCCGCTTGTGTATGCCGTCGACAACGCACGGACGGTGATGGAGCAGGATGTCCCTGTTTTTGGTATTTGCCTCGGCCATCAGGTGCTTGGTTTAGCGATGGGGGCTAAGACATACAAGTTGAAGTTTGGCCATAGAGGGGGTAATCATCCTGTGAAGAATCTAGCAACTGAACAAGTCGAGATTACCTCTCAGAACCATGGTTTTGCGATTGATCCAGACTCTGTTCCTGAGGACGTTCAAGTGACCCACGTTAATTTATATGATGGCACGATTGAGGGACTCGCATATGATGACCGCCCCGTGTCGTGTGTGCAGTATCATCCAGAGGCGTCTCCTGGTCCGCATGACGCGGATTATTTGTTCGCCAATTTTATTACTGTAATGGAATCGCGAATCGGGCCGGTGCCCGCACAAACTAAGAAGTAACTCCGTCGACGCTCTTAATGCCCCGCCGTTCAGATCTCAAACGTGTGCTTGTTATCGGTTCAGGTCCGATCGTCATTGGTCAGGCTTGTGAATTTGACTATTCTGGCACACAGGCGTGTCAGGCACTTCGAAGTGAAGGCCTTGAAGTCATTTTAATGAACAGTAATCCGGCGACCATCATGACCGATCCAGATGTCGCTGACCGGACTTACGTGGAACCCTTGACATGGGAGTATGCCCGTGCGGTCATAGAAAAAGAGCGGCCCGATGCATTACTTCCGACGGTTGGTGGGCAGACAGCGCTGAACTTAACGATGGAGCTCGGAGAGCACGGTGTTTTGGAAGAGTTTGACGTTAAGTTGATTGGCGCATCTCTTGAGGCGATTCGAGTGGCCGAGGACCGTCTCGAGTTTCGTGATGCGATGGCTTCGATTGATATCGAAACGCCTGAGAGTGCGTACGCACGGTCATTTGAAGACGCTCTCAAGTTAGTTGATCGATTTGGCTTTCCGGTAATTATTCGACCTTCTTTTACGTTGGGTGGGATCGGTGGTGGTATTGCCTACAACATGGAGGAATACCGTGAGTTGGCGAATCGTGGCATCGAACTGAGTCCAGTGCACGAGGTGCTGATCGAAGAATCAGTCATTGGCTGGAAAGAGTTTGAGCTCGAGGTAATGCGCGACGCCGCAAACAATTTTGTTGTCATTTGTTCGATTGAGAATATCGACCCAATGGGAGTCCACACAGGAGACAGCATTACAGTGGCTCCGGCTCTGACGCTTTCCGATAAAGAGTATCAACGGATGCGAGATGCTGCGCGACGAATCATTAACCGTGTCGGCGTAGAGACAGGCGGCTCAAATATTCAGTTTGCAATCAATCCTGAAGATGGACGGATGGTAGCAATCGAAATGAATCCAAGAGTTTCACGATCGTCTGCACTCGCGTCAAAGGCTACCGGTTTTCCGATTGCAAAGATCGCTGCCAAGTTAGCCCTTGGCTATCGGCTTTCAGAAATTCCGAACGATATTACAAAGCTAACCCCAGCTTCTTTTGAGCCAGCAATCGACTATGTCGTTGTGAAAATTCCACGGTGGACTTTTGAGAAATTCCCCAAGGCAGACCGGACGCTGACTACGCAGATGAAGTCTGTGGGTGAGGCGATGGCGATTGGTCGAACCTTTAAAGAGGCTTTCTTGAAAGGAATTCGCTCGTTAGAGATAGGTGCAAGTGGAATACTTTTTTCGAATGATGTTGTTGAAGAGAGAGAGCCGGGTGAATTGCAGCGCCGCCTTGCTTTGCCGACCGATCGTCGCATTTGGGCAGTGTTTGAAGCTTTAGAGGCAGGTTGGTCTGTAGACCGGGTGTTTGATGCTACGAAGATTGACCGTTGGTTTCTTACTCAATTTTCTGAAATTGTGGAGCTTCGTCGAGAGGCAACGTTGGTTGGAGCACGAGACCTGTCGAGTGAGCTTCTTCGGACCTTAAAACGCGCTGGCTTTGGTGATGAGCAACTTGGTATTGCTATCGGGGTTGAACCAACAGTAATTGCAGCTCGTAGAGCCGATGACAATCTTCGCGCGGTTTATAAGCGGATCGACACTTGTGCGGCAGAGTTTGAGTCATTTACGCCGTACCTCTACGGAACGTATGAGACGGAATGCGAAGCACAGCCAACCGATCGTCCGAAAGTCGTCATTCTTGGTAGCGGGCCGAATCGAATCGGGCAAGGTATTGAGTTTGATTATTGTTGCTGTCACGCTGCGTTCGCATTGCGCGAAGTTGGTTATGAGACCGTCATGATTAACTGCAATCCTGAGACTGTATCCACGGACTATGATTCCGTTGACCGGTTGTATTTTGAACCACTTACATTCGAAGACGTACATGCAGTGATTCAGCGTGAACAGTCGGCTGGTGGCAAGGTTTCTTGCATTGTCCAGTTCGGTGGCCAAACACCATTGAAACTAGCGTTGAGCTTGCAGGCCGCGGGCGTGGATATCATTGGGACTTCGCCTGATTCGATAGATTTAGCAGAAGATCGAAAAAGGTTTTCTCAACTCTTGTGGGATCTAGGGATTCCGCAAGCGCCAAATGGCCTTGCGACTTCCCGAGAAGAAGCACGTGAGATTGCTGAATCAATTGGCTATCCTGTTTTGGTTCGTCCTTCATATGTTCTTGGTGGTCGTGCTATGGCTATCGTTTACGATCCTGTGGCGCTGGACCGCTATATGACCGAGGCAGTTGATGCTTCTCCTGAACATCCTGTATTAGTTGACAAGTTTCTTGAGGATGCATTCGAATTGGATGTTGACGCTGTTGCAGACACCGAAGGTGTTGTGGTTATCGGTGGAGTTATGGAGCATATTGAGGAAGCCGGCATCCATTCTGGTGATAGCTCATGTGTCGTGCCACCGGTTCTTGTTCCTGAACAGCATTTGTCGGTCATACGCGATTACACCCGGCGCATTGCTAAAGCACTTAAAGTCGTTGGATTGCTTAATATTCAATTTGCAATCAAAGAAGAGACGGTCTACCTCATTGAGGTAAATCCACGTGCGTCGAGAACGGTGCCGTATCTTTCAAAGGCAACCGGTGTGCCTTTGGCTAAGGTTGCTGCGCAGTTGATGGCGGGGAAAACGCTAGCCGACTTGGGTCTTGTTGATGATCTTCAAATTGCTGGTGTTTTTGTGAAAGGTCCAGTGTTTCCTTTTGTGCGTTTTCCTGGCGTCGATACGATTCTTGGTCCAGAGATGAAATCGACCGGAGAAGTGATGGGCGCCGCAGATAATTTCGGAGCGGCATATGCAAAAGCTCAGCTGGCTGCAGGAAATCGGTTGCCTGATTCGGGGAGAGCATTTATTAGCGTTAACGATGATGATAAGCAGAATGTTGTACCGATTGCCCGAGATCTGGCTGAGTTAGGATTCGAATTGATCGCTTCGCGTGGTACGGCGGCATACCTTCGCGCTCATGGGCTAGATGTAGAGGTCGTTTATAAAATTAATGAGGGGCGGCCTCATGTTGGCGATCGTTTGCTAGACAGAGAGGTTCAACTTATCGTGAATACACCCTTGGGACGCGAATCATTTTTTGATGATATGGCGATGCGGCGTATCGCCATGCTTTATGGTGTTCCATGTGTGACTACATTGACCGGTGCTACTGCGACGGTTAGTGCGATTCGTTCCTTGCGTTCGGATAAAATATCTGTGCGGCCTCTTCAGGACTACCATTCCGATGTGTTGGGGCGTAATTAACGATTGAAGCGTATCTATCTATTTACCGCGAGGCTTCTTTTTTAGAGGCTGACTCCTTCTAATTACAGTCTCTGTATCGTTTGTGTCACGAGCGGCTACTTTTGATACGTTGCCACTCGGTCTCCATATCTTTCAGACTGGCATCACGAAGTGCTATTCCGCGAGCATTGAAAGATTCTTCAAGTTCTGTGAAACGATTTGTGAATTTGTGGTTAGCTGCGCGGAGTGCAGACTCTGGTTCAACTTTAAGATGACGAGCGAGATTTGCGAGAGTAAAAAGAAGGTCTCCGATTTCTTCCTCGATGGCTGTGAGGTCCCCCGTGTTTCTCGCGTAGTCAAGTTCAGCGAATTCTTCAGCTATTTTTGTATCGACGTCGTCAATAGTGGGCCAGTCGAATCCGACGACAGACGCTCGACGTCCTATCCGGTCGGCGTGTAAGAGGCTGGGTAGACCGGTAGGAAGGCTACTAAGCATACCTGGCTTGATGTTCTTGTCACGTTGCTCAGAAGCTTTGATGACCTCCCACTGTTGTTTAACGTCTGCACTAGTTAAGTGGTCTTGGTTTTCGTCATCGTGGTCAAATACGTGAGGGTGTCTCCGGGTTAGTTTTTCGCAGATAGCATCGATAGAATCACCGATATGAAAGCTGTCCTGTTCAGAGCAGATCTGAGCTACAAACACTGCTTCAAGGAGAAAATCACCAAGTTCATTTCGTAGTGAATTGACATCGTTGCGATCAATTGCGTCGATTACTTCATAGGTTTCCTCAATTAAGAATGGCCGGAGTGATTTAAGCGTTTGTTCTCGGTCCCACGCGCAACCGGCTGGAGACCGTAGCGTAGCCATTAAGTCGAGGAGTTTCTGGAAGGATGAACTGGCAGAAGACGTAGTATGTTGAGAATGTTTAGACATCGTGTCGTATGCTAACAAAGTGAGCAACGTGACTTTTAACCATTTCGTCGTATCGCTAGCTACGACGGCGGCAGTTCATTTTGGGGAAGTCAAGGATCCAGACAGCGGCCTGAGTTCGCCGATTAATCTCGAAGCTGCAGGACAAGCGATTGAGATGTTAGTCTTGCTGGAAGAAAAAACACGGGGGAACCTCACTGAAGACGAAGCGGCATTTCTTCAGCGGGTATTGTACGAGCTTCGAAATAAATTCTTGAGTGCGAAGCAAAGACTCGACGAGTCTGCAGATATTACTTCATAGATTGCTACGTGCGTATAACGTTTCTTGGGACAGGGACATCAGCGGGTGTGCCCGTAATCGCGTGTGACTGTACGACGTGCCAGTCAACCGATTCACGTGATCGACGGTGGCGTCCATCGATTCTGTTGACGTTCGATGATGGCATGGCTGTTTTGGTTGATGCATCTCCAGACCTGCGTGCGCAGGCATTGCGCTTTGGATTGACGCGGGTGGATACCATTTTATTGACCCATAGTCATGCTGATCATGTGCTCGGGTTGGACGACGTTCGCATATTTAACTTTCGTCAGAAATCTTCTATACCTTGTCTTGGAAATGCTCATTCGCTGGCTCAAGTCAGAAAAATGTTTAGTTATGTATTTGATCCAGAAACGCCACGGGGTGGTGGATTGCCACAGCTAACGCTGGCAACTGTAGTAGGACCATTCTGTGTTGGACGGGAGACTGTAATACCAGTTCCATTAATGCATGGAACATTGCCTGTTTTTGGATTTCGCGTTGGAAAGTTTGCCTATTTAACTGACTGCAATACGATACCTGATGATTCGTGGGTCTTGCTTGAAGATCTTGATGTCTTGGTGCTTGACGCGTTACGCCACAAGCCGCATCCGACGCACTTTACGCTAGACGAAGCTGTCTCCGTTGCCCGGCGGATCGGTGCCCGACGGACTTTATTTACCCACATGACTCACGACCTTCCTCATCGAGCGACGTGTGAAACGTTACCTGAGGACATGGCCCTAGCCTATGATGGTCTAACACTAGACGTAGCTGGTGCTTCTCTTGAACACCTTCTGCTCTCTGCGGTGAAAGCCGTTTCTTAGTAACGTTATTAATGTCGTTGACGAGTATGCCCGGCTCCAATTTAAACGTTATTTATTTCCCTGATGACCCAAAGGCGGTTGGGTGGGAAGGTGCTGTGGTTGCTCTCGGGAATTTTGATGGTGTGCACCGGGGGCATACGGCTATTCTCGACAATGTGCGACGACGTGCAGAAAAGCGAGGTCGTAGAGCTGCCGTTGTGACATTCGAACCCCATCCGCCAAAGATTGTTCGTCCAGATAAAGCGCCGTTGTTGCTCATGACGCACTCGCAGAAGTGTAATGCCATGATCGAAAGCGGTATGGACGGTGTGGGAGTTGTGAGGTTTACCGCCGAGGTTTCAAAATGGGAACCGGACCTGTTTGTTCGGCGAGTATTGGTCGAGTGGCTTCGTATATGTGAAGTGTGGGTGGGAGAAAACTTTCTGTTTGGGCATGACCGAAACGGAAACTTTTCAGTGCTTCGAAAACTTGCTGTTCGATACGGTTTCGAGGCTTACAAGGTCGAGCCGGTTCGTTATAAGGACTTTGTTGTTAGCAGTACTCGAATAAGGAGGCTCATCACAGAGGGCCAAGTTGATGAGGCAGGTGCCTTGCTTGGTCATCACTATACCCTCAATGGGACGGTAAGTCAGGGGGCAGGCCGTGGGCGTAAACAGGGTGTACCGACGGCAAATTTGAGAACAGCGAATGAATTGCTTCCTCCAGACGGCGTGTACGCAACTACGGTAATGATCAACGGTGTGATTTATGCCTCGATAACTAACATCGGCGTTAGGCCGACGTTCGAGAGTGCCGGCGAGCGAACAGTCGAAACGCATATTTTTGATTTTTCGTCAGACCTCTACGGGACTGAACTGACTATTGCGTTTATTGCTCGATTGAGAGAAGAACGCAAATATGAGGATGGAGCGGCACTTAAAGCACAGATGAACGACGACTTTGCGCAGGCGAAAGCTCTATTTCGACAAATTTCACTATAGTTGTCCCTGTGTCAGAAAAATCTACCTTTGATGCTCATAGTGCATAGCTAAACTAAGGTCTGCCTTGTGATAACCGATTTCTTCCGATGTTCGAGCAACTTATTTCAACAGTGACTTCATGTTTTGGGTATCAAGGTAAGCAAGTTGAGGAGTTCTTCCAGTCGGTTTCTGTTATTAGGGGAACTGTGTTGAGAGACTCAGAATCTATGCCTTTCAGTCATTTTTTAGTTGAATTGTCCGTTCTTAGGGGAGCTCTCGCTGTTCGTGTGAAATATTCAGGGAATGGCGAGGATAAAGATGTAAGTCTGCAACGAATTGAACCTGTCTTAAGTACGGCAAACGATGAAGATTTAAAGTGGAGTGGCATGGCCGATAGCCTAGAGTTTCGCCATGTTGATGGGATGGGGTGCTGCGCGCTGCTTTTGCCCTTACCTTCGAATTTTCAGGAGGCTGGTAATTAGTAGCCTGCTTCTAGCGTGATGCGTCTCTACAATACCCTTACACGACAAACGGACTCATTCTCTCCCCTTCGCGGTAATACCGTTCGAATGTACGCGTGTGGCCTAACGGTGTACGCTCGCGGGCATATCGGAAATTTTCGAACCTTTGTTTGTCTCGATGTGCTTCGGCGCACCTTGAAGTCTGTTGGCGGATATGACATGCAGCAGGTGGTGAACTTTACAGACATTGACGACAAGACTATCGCAGGTGCGCGTAAGGCGGGTCTTGAACTTCGGGCGTATACAGACCAGTACATTGCCGCATTTCATGAGGATACGGCAACACTTGGCATAGAGTCGGTTGAAGAGATGCCGCGTGCTACCGATGAGGCCAATCTGGAAGCGATGGTTAAGACGATTGAACGTCTAGAGCAACGCGGTCATACGTATCGAAGTGACGGATCTATTTACTTTAAGATTTCGACGCTTCCCAATTATGGCAAGCTCGCAAGACTTGACCATGAGGGTATGCAAGATGGTGCAAGGGTTGATAGCGATGATTATGCCAAGGAGAGCGCGCGCGACTTTGCCCTATGGAAGGCCGCTGGGCTTGACGAGCCGAGTTGGGATTTTGGTGTTGGTCCTGGGCGACCGGGGTGGCACATTGAATGCTCGGCTATGGCGTTGCGGTTACTTGATGGTGCGCCGATAGACATTCACGCCGGAGGGGTTGACTTGATCTTCCCTCATCACGAAAACGAAATTGCGCAATCCGAAGGATCAACGGGGGAGACGTTTTCTCGATTTTGGTTCCATGTCGAGCATCTGTTGCTCGACAAAGGCATCAAAATGTCGAAATCACTTGGCAATGTGTTGAATGTCCAAGAGATTTTGGGCCAAGGCTATCGTGCGTCAGCACTTCGCTACGTGTTGTTGTCAACCCATTATCGTAAGCAGCTTCGTTTTACTTGGGAGAGCCTGGCACAGGCTGAAGAATCCTTACGACGATTAATGGATTGTCTCGGTCGACTGGATACCGTTACAGCGGCGGGCAGTAGTGCAAAGGTAACCGAGCGGGTCATATCTGCGCGAAATGTTTTTGATGCACGGATGTCTGATGATCTGAATACACCAGGGGCTCTCGGAGCGGTTTTTGAGTTGGTTCGTGATGTCAATGCGGCAGTGGACGCGGGTACTCTCGGCGCGGAAGATGTGCTAACTATTCGTAAAGCTTTCGAGAAATTTGATGAGGTTCTTGGAGTTATTGCGCTTCGCCGTGCTGAGGATGAGCAGCCTCCCGTGGAGGTTTCTGAAATCGAGCAACTCATTGAAGAGCGTAATATTGCTCGACGCAATAGGGACTTTTCGTTATCGGATCGGATTCGTAATGACTTGAATGATCGCGGAGTGGTTCTTGAGGATACTCCGGCTGGAACACGATGGAAACGCAAGTAAGGGCTACTCGTTGCTGCGCATTATTGGATGGGTAGTTGTCTGTTCTTGAGAACGTGGGCAGTGTTTCTTGTGGGCGTCTGAACCCATATGTTACGTTTATCGTTTGTGATCTGGGGGTATGCGGGAGTAACTCAGTGGTAGAGTGCGACCTTGCCAAGGTCGAAGTCGCGGGTTCGAATCCCGTTTCCCGCTCCATAATTTCTTTTCTCAGATCATTAAGTTCGACTTTTAAGGCGCCGTCGCCAAGTGGTAAGGCAGAGGTCTGCAAAACCTCCATCCCCGGTTCAAATCCGGGCGGCGCCTCCATATTTTTCAACAACTTACAGTGATCCAGATTGTGAGTTGTGGCCTGCGCTAACCGTAGCGCTAACCATTTGTGGTTCCAGTGCCAGTTGCCACGCTGAGTGTCGTGCCCTCAAGAGCTTCGGCGGCCCTGTTCAGTTTTTCGGCTGCGTCGTGCAGGTCTCCATCAGACACGATGTTGTAGCGTTCAAATACAGACCGCGTTTTGTGTCCTGTAAGCCGCATGGCAACCCGTTCGGAGATCCCTGTTCGGACAAGGTTGCGTATCGCCGTCCGGCACGGTATATAGAGCTATTGAACGAGATGGAGCGCAGACTGCACGCAAATGGCTTCGATGATGTCTCCTGGGCGGCGTACCAGGTCCTTACTGGCTCAGATACCGGACAGGTGGTTTCGACTCTGCGGGCGCCAACACGTGCACGGGTGGGTGCCGCGCTTGACGCCATCCAGTTTGCCCCCTGGAGCAACTTCGACGTCGAAGAGGGCGGATTCGATAACGTCAGGACGCTTGTGCACGCGTATATTGCTGATTGTGAAATCTACGCCTCAAATCAGTAGGGCGTTGAATGGATGGACTGCTGAACCCTGCGAAGAGTCCGGTTGTTATGGGGCAATGTGCGAGGACTGCGCGTGGAAGAAATTAAATATACAGGAGTCCGAGGCCATTCTTTAAGGTCGAGAGCGAGCTTGTCGTCGAGGCCGACCGAATAGAGCGAGAGGCGTTCAGTGTGAAAGGGCAGGAAACGTAATGGGCGACATGAAAGAGACGGCGTTGAACCGCTCAGTGTGGCGCGATCTGAACCGTCTCTGTGCACGACTCCGTACCGAATAACAGGCTCCTCAACATTTTTTTTGAAGAATCCACCCCCTAACGGGGGTGCCTCATTGTCATGCCGTTTGGGTCACGGTCGTCACTTGACAAGATGCTATCGTTGAGTGCAACCATAGAAATACGGAGCGCGCCAAACGGCCGTTTCTTCGTCGATAGCCGAACGGTCCCGTTCGCGTTTCAATCGACCGTTCGTCAC
>Ga0310124_10000934_pt1 | contig 20708 bp, 20 predicted proteins | sample CB11b_AW_Bot5_MG_FD_203507 | JGI IMG/M metagenome (GOLD analysis project Ga0310124, IMG submission 203507) | Marine microbial communities from Western Arctic Ocean, Canada - CB11b_AW_Bot5 | ecosystem: Environmental > Aquatic > Marine > Oceanic | place: Canada: Western Arctic Ocean | collected... | reverse complement strand
TTCTTCAACTGCATGGGCTTGAAATCAGCACTCTCGCAGCCGCGAACGGAATCGGAAGCCCTATGTAATATTTGCAATATTCGAACAAAATGACCGACCCAAATCTAACCGCCAAGCCGGTTGATGAGAGCGGCGGCGATTCCTGCGCCGAAACCGTTGTCGATATTGACCACGGAAATCCCAGGCGCACATGAGGTCATCATGGCGAGAAGGGTTGTGATCCCTTCGAGGTTGGTCCCGTAGCCCACGCTGGTCGGCACCGCAATAATCGGCTGTGCCAGCAACCCGCCGACCACGGAGGGCAGCGCGCCCTCCATGCCCGCAACCACGACGACAACTCGAGAAGCTCGCAGCGTGTCCAAGCTGCGCATCAGCCGATGCAGACCCGCCACTCCGACATCGACGACGCGTTCAACCCGGGCTCCCATCCACTCCGCGGTAAGCGCGGCTTCTTCCGCTACCGGCAGATCGGATGTCCCTGCGCTCACAACCGCAACGTGGCCGACCGGTTCGCCATCGTGATTCCGGCCAAGCGTCACCGCGCGCACCAATTCATGATGCGTTGCGCGAGAATGCGCCTCGCAGAGTGCGCGCGCCTGGTCCAGATTCACGCGCGAAACGAAAAGCGGTTGCCCGGCATCGACCATCGCCGCCGCGATCTCTACCACCTGAATCGTCGTTTTACCTTCCGCAAAAATCACCTCCGGCAAACCACAGCGCCGCACGCGATCGAGGTCCAGACACGCATCGGCAAGGTCGATTACGGGACCGGCGGCGGCAACGAGTCTCTCCGCCTCCTCGGCCGAAAGCTCGCCTGCCTCAACGCGACGCAGAATTTCTGACAGTTCCATGATTTATGGGTTATGAAGCTTCCCGGATCCAGGCCCTACATCTCGAGAAAATTCGCCAGCAGCTTCTTTCCCGCCTGCGTAAGAATCGACTCCGGATGAAACTGCACGCCGTGGACCGGATACTTCTTGTGCCGGATGCCCATAATTTCCTTCTCTTTCGTCTCGGCAGTGATTTCGAGCTCCGGCGGCAGGGATGCGCGCTCCACGATCAGCGAATGATAGCGCGTCGCCTCGAACGGAATGGGCAGTCCACGAAACACGCCCTCGCCTTTATGCTGAATGGGCGAGGTTTTCCCGTGCATCAGGCGGTCCGCGCGAATCACGTTTCCACCGTATACCTGGCCAATACACTGGTGACCCAGGCACACCCCGAGCAGCGGAATCTCAGGCCCGAATTTTCGAATCACATCACACGAAATGGCAGCTTCCTTCGGGGTGCAGGGACCAGGGCTTACGAGAATTTTTTCCGGCTGCAGCGACTCGATCTCCTCCAGGGAAGTCATATCGTTCCGCACCACGTGCAGGGATGCGCCCAACTCTCCAAGGTATTGGACCAGGTTGTAGGTAAACGAGTCGTAGTTATCCACCACGAGGATCATGATGAACCCGCTCCATTTCTAGCCGCCGCAATTTCCTTGGATAAGGCAAGAGCTTTGAGCATACCTCGCGCCTTGTTATACGTCTCCTCGAACTCGGAAGCCGGATCGGAGTCAGCGACGATACCGGCGCCCGCCTGTACATACGCTTTTCCCCCGGCCAGGACAACGGTACGAATGGTAATGCAGGAATCAAGATTCCCCGTAAATCCGAAGTAACTCACGGCGCCCGAATAAGGCCCTCTACGAATCGGTTCCAGTTCAGCGATGATCTCCATGGCGCGAATTTTCGGCGCCCCGCTGACCGTGCCCGCGGGAAACGTGGCCCGCATCAATTCGAAGGGGTCATGGATATCGTCAAGCTCCCCGTTGACGTCGGTCACGATGTGCATTACGTGACTGTAGCGCTCAACGAACATCAGATCGGTCACACTCACGGAACCGAATTTACACACGCGTCCAATATCGTTCCGGGCGAGATCGACCAGCATCACATGCTCGGCGCGCTCCTTCGGATCGGCGAGAAGCTCTTCCGCCAATCGAAGGTCCTCCTCCAAATCACTGGACCGGGGCCTGGTACCGGCAATCGGCCTGATATCAACCTGGCCATTCTCACTTTTCACATGAATCTCCGGTGAAGCTCCGACCAGTTGCAGCTCGTCGAATTCCAGGCAGAACATATAGGGCGACGGGTTGATGGAACGCAGCGCCCGGTAGACATCCAGTGGGTCCCCTTCGTAGTCCGCCTCGAACCGCTGAGACAGTACGACCTGAATGATATCCCCGGAGCGAATATATTCTTTCCCGCATCGCACAGCTTCTTCGAATTCCGCCCGCTTGATATTCGACCGGTGCGGAATTTCCGGCAAATCGGCGGCCGCATTTACCGGGTACCGCGGGCCCGGCTCGGCAAGTGCCCCGCAAATCCGATTCACGCGGACCACGGCATCGTCGTAGGCCTGTTCCGCATCGCCGTCGATCATGGCGTTGGCGACGACTTTGATGGTATGCCTCACGCGGTCAAAAACGATCAATGTGTCGGTAATCATGAAAAGCATGTCGGGCGCGTCGATGCCGGCTCCATCAGCCAGGGGAACACGCGGTTCGAACTGGGGAATCGCATCGTAGCCGATGTATCCGACGGCGCCGCCGAAGAACGGGGGCAAAGCGGGATCCGGCACCGGCCGATACCCGTCCATCAGCGTTTTGAGCAGGGTAAGCGCATCCTCTCCGTCGTGATTCTCAACTTTTCCGCCGGTGTGGCGGATCTCAACCCGCGAGCCGCGGTTGACGAAAAGAATCCGCGGGCTCCCGCCCAGAAACGAATAACGGGCGATGGTCTCGCCGCCTTCGACGCTTTCGAGAAGAAACGTGCCCGACAATTCATCCTGGTCCCGCAGGGCTGCGCGGAGCCTCTCGTAGGCGGACACCGGGGTGTCCAGGTCCGCGAGCAGCTCGCACCAAACGGGAACCAGGTTTCCCTGCGTGGCCCGTTCCAGGAATGTCTTCTTGTCAGGTGTGCAGTTCACAGCGTTTCTCCGCGACCCTCTACGGATTCATATTCACAAGGCCTTTTGTCTCGATGTCTATCTTGCGGTAGTAGCAATTGCGGGCTTCTCCGGCCTGGTTTTGCGTGTGGCAAATGTCTCCGCGTTTCGGGCGCACCAGGTAGAGCAGCGAATTCTGCTCACAGTTTACCCGGGCTTCCACCAACTCAAATGTTTCTCCGGATGTCTTTCCCTTTTCCCACAACTCGTTCCTCGACGTGCTCCAAAGTACAAGGGACCGGGACGCGATAGATTTTTCGAACGCTTCGTCATTGGTGTACGCAACCAGGATGAGCTCCCTGGTGTCCGCGTTCTGGATCGCAACCGGCAGGACATCGGCCTCGATCGCGGCAACTTTTCGCAGCTTCTTGAAATCGAGATGCAATGTTCTTCCTTCTTCCAGCGCATTCATAGTCGGACCTCTACTCCTCTTTCGCGGAGATACTCTTTTGTTTCCCTAATGGTGAACTCACCAAAGTGGAAAATGGAGGCGGCAAGCACCGCGTCCGCCTTTCCCTTGGTAATGGCATCGTGCAAGTGAGCCAGGGTTCCCGCGCCGCCGGAGGCGATCACCGGCACCGACACCGCATCACTGATCGCGGCAGTCAGTTCGAGATCGTACCCGGCTTTCGTGCCGTCAGCGTCCATACTCGTAAGTAGAATTTCCCCCGCGCCCCGGCCTACCACTTCGCGAGCCCACGCGATGGCATCCATGCCGGTATCGCGGCGTCCCCCGTGCGTAAACACTTTCCAGTCACCCGCTTCCGGATCGCGGCGCGCATCGATGGCGACTACGATACACTGGCTTCCAAACTGGTCCGCGGTCTCGCCAACGATATCGGGTTCCGCAACCGCGGCGGTGTTGAGGGAAACTTTGTCCGCTCCGGCCTGCAGAAGACCTCGAATGTCATCCGAGTTCCGCACCCCGCCCCCAACCGTCAGCGGCATGAATACCTGCTCGGCGACGGCGCACACCACGTCGACGATCGTGTCCCGCTGCTCGTGGGACGCGGTAATATCCAGAAACGTCAACTCGTCTGCGCCCTGTTCTTCATAGGCGCGCGCAGCGTCCACGGGATCGCCGGCGTCCCGAAGTTCCACGAACTTCACACCCTTTACGACCCGACCGTTCGTAATGTCCAAACAAGGAATTATTCTCTTCGCCAACATGCTGCCGTCACCATTTCAAGGCATAAAAAAACCCCGGTGAAACACCGGGGTCCTCCGAACACGTAAAGGCCGTTATGGCCTCCGCCGGGGGACCCTCGCTTTCCAGTGCCAATGCCATGTATACTCTTTCATTGTTCGGCTGTATGCTACAGCACTTTACTTGCCATGCAAGTGTTTTTTTAAAAGCGGAATCCATGAATACGAAATACCTCGTTATCGACGGCTATTGCCTGATGCACAGGGATCCGTCCCTGGTTCCCCTGATACAGGAAAACCTGATGCTTGCGCGACAGCGGTTGGTTCGCGATGTCGCCGCCACCGGCGACGCTTTCGCCGATGAGATTACGATCGTATTCGATGGTAGAACAGGGAGTGGGGATGGATTCGCGGGCACCGGAGTCACCGTCGCCTTCAGCGCCTCGGGGGAATCCGCCGATACCGTAATTGAGCGTATGATCTCGCAGTCGGAGAAAGCCGAGGAATTTACCGTCGTCACTTCCGATCGGGCGATTATCGACATCGTCACCGCAGCGGGCGCCCGCATTGTGTCCTGCGACATGTTTCTCGAATACCGCAAAGAGGGTGAGCAAAGAGCACGGCGACAGATTCGAAGGACTTCGGGAAAAGCCCCGAATCAACTCGGGGACTACTTCCCTGAATGACCTCGCTGCGGCACGCGAAACGACGACAACAAGGGGAATGCGTTCGGCAAATGACGAATGGACTCCACCCCTGCGCGGACATTCCCAACGACTTCCACCACATCGAATCGAACATAGACGGGCGGGGCGCGAAGCCTCTTGATGTACCGGACCGCGGCGCGTGAGAGCGTGTACTTTTTTTTACGATCCACCGCGCTTGCGGGGCTTCCGAAATCGGTATTCTTACGCGTTTTTACTTCCACGAAAACCAGGTGCTCACCATCCCGCGCCACGATGTCGATCTCATCCCGGCGCCCGACGCGTACGTTGCGGCCGAGAATCCGGAACCCTTTTGATTGTAAGAGTTTTCCTGCTTCCCGTTCCCCCCAGTCACCTGTCTCCAGGTGATCGGCCCGACCGACGTTCGGTCGCGGCGAAAATAGGCGCGCCAGCAACTTTATCACCCGCGCTCCAGATCGAGCAGAAGCTGAGACACGGGAGAAAAACTGCGTCGATGTTGCGGACACGGGCCATGCATTTGCAGGGCGGCGATGTGTTCCCGCGTTCCGTAGCCCTTGTTCCTGGCAAAGCCGTATTGCGGGTACTCCTCGTCCAACGCGATCATCCACTCATCGCGCCACACCTTCGCCACCACGCTCGCCGCGGCGATGGAAAGACTCTTTCCATCCCCTTTCACGATCGAGCGAGAGTCAGCAGGTAGCCCCGGAACCGGCAGTCCGTCGATCAACGCAAAATCGGGCTTTCGTGGAAGTTCGGTCAAAGCGCGACTCATTGCCGCGTGTGTGGCCCGCAAAATATTGATCTGGTCGATCTCCTCGACGGTCGAAATGCCGAGCCCAAACCCGATGGAGTCGCATTCGGCAAAGAAATCCCGGAAAGTTGTGCGTTGCACGGGCGTCAGCTTTTTTGAATCCGTCAGCCCGGCAAGGTGTCCGTCGCGCTCCCGTTCAAGAAATACGCGATCCATGTGAACAGCGGCCGCAACGACCGGTCCGGCGAGAGGTCCCCTGCCGGCCTCATCGACCCCCGCGACGATGCCGTGTCCAGCCTCCCAGGCCTGCCGCTCGTGCGCAAGCATTTGAGAACTTGGTATGGGGCCACACTCTCCCCTTCCCCTTTTCGGCGACTTCGAAGCCACAGCATCCCCCTCGCGGGTGATGTCTACCATTGCAGGAGGGTGCAGAGATAAGATTAAAAGCGCCGTTCTTTGACGCGGGCTTTCTTCCCGGTGCGATCACGAAGGTAATAGAGCTTCGCGCGGCGGACTTTTCCGCGCCGGGTAATCTCAATTTTCGTGACATTGGGCGAGTGGAGAGGAAATACCCTCTCAACACCCTCACCATGCGAAATCCGGCGGACGGTAAAGGTTTCGGTTGAGCCGCCACCATCGCGTGCGATCACCATGCCGTTGTATTCCTGAATCCGCTCCTTTTCGCCTTCGCGAATTTTCACGTAGACCGTAACGGTATCGCCGGGCCGAAAATCGGGATGCGGGAACTCGCTCAACTGCTCTTTATCGATTTTGTCCAAGATTGTATGATTCATCGGTTGCCTCGCTGGAGATTAAGGAGGCGCGATCCTACCCGGATAGCAGCCCGTGTCAAGCCTATGCCTGGGACTTACTCCGATAATCCCGTTTTTCGCCCATTTCCGGTTAATCTCCGAGAAGGTCCGGACGACGGTCCCTGGTTTTAGCCCGGGCCTGCTCTTTCCGCCACCGGGCAACAGCTTCGTGGTCCCCACTGGTGAGAATCTCCGGCACTTCCATGCCGCGGTACATCGGCGGACGGGTGTACTGGGGATAATCGAGAAGGCCTTCGGTGAATGATTCCTGCTCATGAGCCTCCGGCCCGCCGCCAAGGACACCCGGCAGCAGGCGGACAATCGCATCGATCACGACCGCCGCGGGTAAAACGCCGTTCGTCAGAATATAGTCCCCGATCGAAACTTCTTCATCCACCACGAGATCTCGAACGCGCTCATCGACACCTTCGTAGTGCCCGGCCAGGAGCACGAGGTGCTGCTCGGCGGAAAGCCGCCGCGCCGCGGCCTGTGTAAACGGAGTGCCCTGTGGACACATCAATATCGTGCGGGTGTGTTCCGTTCGAATGGACTCAACGGCATCAACAAGAGGCTCAGGCTTCATGACCATGCCCGGCCCCCCTCCATAGGGCCGGTCATCCACGGTGCGGTGGACGTCGGTCGTAAAGTCCCGTGGATTCACGGTCCGGATCGAAACCCGTTCGGCGTCGGTGGCCCGCTTGATCATGCTTTCGCGCACGAATCCGTCGAGCATGGCGGGAAAAATGGTAACGACATCGATGGTGAGGGGCGCGCGCATCGCCGCCACGCGGACCTACTGAACCACTTCGATCAGGGCCCGTTTGCCGTCGCGGGACGCAGCGGTCGTCGCCAGGGTACGCATCGCGGCAATGGTGCGGCCGTTCTTGCCAATCACTTTGCCTACATCGGACGCGTTGCAACGAACTTCATAAATGAGGGTCTTCTCTCCGATCACTTCGGAAATGGAAACTTCGTCCGGGTGCTGCACCATGTGGCGCGTTATTTCTTGAATGAGATCTTTCATCAGGCCGAAAATCTGCTTTCGTTCAAGGGTCGTGGGTCAAAGTTAATTGCTGTTCGTTTCAAAGAAAGCTTAATCACCGAAATCCCGGTGCGGGGAAGTCTCGTCCAAACCCTGCCAGGGCCTGGAAACGGAGTCGGCGAGTAATTGGAGATTTTCATCAAGACCGGAGTGACCGTTCGAGCCCCCGATTCGATGGTCCGAGGGCAAGTCGTCCGGCACGCCCGGTTGCGAGGCTTGGCGACTCCAAGAGGAAGTCATGGCGTCACCACTGGATCGCGTCACGCTCAGGACTCTTCCGCCTCTGGTTCAGGCGTAGGCGCGGACTCCGGCGCGGCGGGTTGTGGAGCGGGTTCTTCAACGGCCACGGGTTCGGGGACCGGTGCGGCCTCTTCGGTGGGCAACTTCCGTGCCTTTTTGACGAGACTGTGCACCGTGTCTGAAAATTGGGCGCCATTGCCTTTCCAATAATCGATACGATCAAGGTTCAACTTGAAATTAACGCCGTCCTTCTCCGGGTCGTACCAGCCGAGCGTCTCTTTTATGCGGCCGACCGTAGACGTGCGCGCGTCGGCTGCCACGACTCGATAAAACGGTTTGTTTCGGCTACCCATTCGCCGCAATCTGACTCGTATTGCCATAGTTCTTCTCCTGGAGGCCCTTCGACCGTTGACCGAAAGGGAAATGAGGCGGTCTGTTTAACGCATCTTGCCCATCCGAAGCAACTTCTTTTGCATTTTTTTTATGTTTTTCGACATTTTCTTCGCTTCCTGGAAGCTTTTCAGCATCCTGTTCACGTCCTGGACCTCCAGTCCGCACCCGCCGGCAATGCGGCGGCGACGGCTGCCATTGATGATGTCCGGCTTTTTCCGCTCATCCGGCGTCATGCTCAAGATGATCGCCTCCGCCCTCTTCATGCCGTCAGCGGATTGCCCCATCATATCGCCCTTCATCTGTTCCGGAACATCGGACATCCCCGGCATCAATTCGAGCAGATTCTCGAGCGGCCCCAGTTTTTTCATCTGCCGGATTTGCTTCAGAAAATCCTCCAGATCCAGGACGTTCTTCTGCAGCCGCTCCTCCATGAGGGCAAATTCATCCTCGTCGATGGCCTCCTGCGCTTTCTCGACCAGCGAGACGACATCCCCCATGCCGAGTATTCGCGATGCCATGCGGTCCGGATGGAACGGCTCCAGATCTTCCCCGCGCTCGCCGGTACCCACCATGAGGATGGGACATCCGGTCGCTGCCTGCACGGAGAGCGCCGCCCCGCCGCGGGCATCGCCGTCCATCTTGGTGAGGATCAGTCCCGTCAATTGAACTGCTTCGTGAAACGCGCTCGCGACATCCACCGACTCCTGGCCGATGGCCGCATCGAGAACCAGGATCACATTCCTGGGATCGACAATTTCCTTGAGCTCCTTGAGCTCCGCCACCAGCTCCTCGTCGATCTGAAACCGTCCCCCAGTGTCATAGATGATTGCCGGGTTTCCGGAATTCGCGGCGTGCTCGAGGGCGCGGCGCCCCAGGTCCGGAACCGTCTCCCCTTCACGAGGCGCCACGAAACCGACGCCTGCCTCATCAGACAGGATGCGGAGCTGATCGCCTGCCGCCGGGCGCCGAATATCACACGCCACCAAGACCACGCTTCGCCCTTCCTTCTTGAGGCGCCGGGCGAGCTTTCCGCATGTCGTCGTCTTCCCGGCGCCGTGAAGGCCCAGCATCATGATGCCGATCGGCTTTTCGGTTTCATCAAAGCCGGCGGTCTCTCCGCCAAGCAGGGCAATCATTTCCTCGTGTACGACTTTCACGAATTGCTGGCCCGGGGTCACGCTCTCCAGCACTTCTTTCCCCAGGCACTGCACTTTCACCCGCTGAATGAAGTCCTTGGCCACCTTGTAGTTGACGTCGGCCTCCAGGAGCGCCATGCGGACTTCGCGCAGCGCCTCCTGTACGTTCTTCTCCGAGAGCTTTCCGCGTCCCCGAAGGTTGCGGAATACGCCGTTCAGCGATTTTGTGAGCGATTCGAACATGATCTTTGAGTCCTGAGGAGAGACTTTACCCCGCGGTTGCAGATCAAGTCTACGGCGGAGTCACTTGACCTGCCACGATCCGATCGTGCCCCGAGAGATCCGGATAGACGGTGATTTCATGGTATCCGGAGTCCCGAAGTATCCCCTCAACGGCTTTTGCCTGGTCCGATCCAATTTCGAGGAAGAGCCGGCCGTGACGTGCCAGGCGGGTACTTGCCTGGGGACCTAATCTTCGAAAAAAATCCAGCCCCGACGGCCCGCCGTCCAGGGCGATCCGGGGTTCGTGCCGGGCGATTTTCTCCGGAAGCGCATTGATTTCCGATTCCGTCACATAGGGCAGGTTGGCGACAATCATATCGAAGCAAACGTCGGGAGAGACCGCTTCAAGTAAGTCACTCTCTAAAAGGGTGATCCGATCCAGCAGCCGATGTCGCCGAACATTCTCCCGGGCAAGCTCGAGGGCTTTCGTCGAAACGTCCAATGATACGACCTCCGCAAAAGGAATTTGCAGGGCCAGGGCAATGGAAATACATCCTGTTCCTGTCCCCACATCTGCGATTCGAATCGGGCGATCGAAGCTCGAGCACGCCTCCACGACCCTCTCCACCAGTATTTCCGTTTCCGGCCGGGGAATCAGGGCGCGCGGATCCGTGAGGATTTTTCCGCCAAAAAAACTCGTGTACCCAAGAACATACTGCAGCGGCTCGTGCCGGATCAGCCGATCCAGATGCTGTCGAAGCTGCGCCGAGCTATCCGGGGAGAGGGCACGGTCTGCGTGAAGGGTGAGTTCCAGCCGGGGAAGGCCCGCCACCTCGGACACGACCCACGTGCCGATCAATTCCGCCTCCTCAATTCCAGCTGCCCGTAGTCGCCGGCCGGCCTCATCAAGAGCATGCGCGACGGTGGTCACGAGGCATCCGGTGGGGGGACACGGTGACGACGGCGAAACACGATGCCCGCGAATCCACGCAGTTCCTCGATTCTAAGCACGAACGACGCGATGGTATATGCTGCCAGACCCACCGCGATGCCTCCCGCCACGCCCGCGGCCTGGAAGTACTTGATCGGAAGCGCGAAGTGAGCCCTGAGGTCGTACACAAATTGGTACGCATAGCTCGCAGCCAACCCCATGATGGCCGCGGCAACGATACTCTTCGAAAAAGATACGATGATTTTCCTCCATCCTGGGGAGCCGAATCGCCGATGCAGGTACCACGCGAGAGCGCCGCCGTTGACGGCCGACGCAAGAACGGTGGCGAAGGCAAGACCAGCATGTTTTACCGGGGCGGGCCAGGTCAGCACAAAAATAATATTCAGGAGGAAATTCAAACCGACACAAGCCACGGCGATGATCACGGGAGTCCGCGTGTCCTGGTGCGCGTAAAAAGCGGGCACAAAGACTTTCGTCAGGCTGAACATGACGAGTCCGGGCGCATAGAACTGAAGCGCCAGCACGGTTTGCGTCGTTGCCAGGCAGCCAAAGTCGCCCCATTGGTAAACCAGTGTTACAATCGGCCGGGCCAGGCACAGCAAGCCGGCGGCAGCGGGAATCATCAGGAACAGAACGTGTCGCAGTGCGGAGCCAACCTCCGCCGTCAGCTTTTTGTGGTCTTGATCGGCGGCGTGGCCGGCAAGAACCGGCAGCAGGACAGTGCTGAAAGACGTAGCGAGGATTCCGAGCGGCAGGTAAAGCAGCCTCTCGCTGAAAAAAAGAACCGCAGGAGCCCAGGTTCCGACCCAGATCGCCAGAAGCTTGTCGACGAAGACATTCACCTGGGCTACCGCGAGACCCAGCGCGGCGGGGCCCATTAGGGTCAAGACCCGTACGACCTGGGGATCACGAAACGAGCACGAAAATCCAGGGCGGTATCCGACGCGCCATAGCGCGGGGACCTGAACCGCCAACTGCACTGCTCCCGCCAGAACGACTGCCCATGCGACACAGGTGATCGACTCCTCCAGCGGACCGGTTACCGGCTTAACGAAAATCAGGAGTGCCCCGATCCAGAACAGGTTCAGCAACATCGGCGTCGCCGCGGGAACCGCAAACTTGGAGAAGGAATTCAGAATCCCCATCGACAGGGCGGCGAGGCAGATGAAAATCATGTAGGGAAACATGATTCGCGCAAGAGAAAGAATGACGGCGATTTTTGAGCCCGGCTCCGCCAGCAACACCCCGGCATGCGCGAGGAGCATCCCCGCCACGCAGATGCACGTAAGCAAAATAAAGAGGAGCGAGAAGATGCTACGGGCAAGATCCCACGCGGACGCGTCGCCTGCCTCTTTCCGTAAAGTGACAAATACCGGCACAAAAGCCGCGGAGAGGGCGCCCTCGCCGAAAAGCCGGCGGAAAAGATTGGGAATGGTGAAGGCGATCGCGAAACTGGACATGGCGAGGGACGTATGGAAAAACCCCGCCATCAAGATATCCCGCACAAGCCCCAGGATGCGGCTCAGGGTGGTGAACCCGCCGATGACGATTGCGGATCGAATGGTTTGTCCTAATTCCATCTATCGGAGCCGGCCGGCTAACGGGTCTGCGATGCCTTGATTATTGATTTTCGTTTACGACCTGGTAAATGATGCTCGCACATTGGCACCAACCTTGAATAAGACATTTACCAACACGCTGTAAACACTCCGATGGCCTTGCTCATCGAAATCATCGCCCGCCTCGTTGCGGCCCTCCCTCGGGCCCTGGCCCTCTGGCTGGGCAGATTCGGCGGCTGGATTGCCTGCCACGTGGTCCGACACCGGAGAAAGCTACTCGTTCAAACGCTTGCCGAATGCCTCCCGGAGAAAAGCGAAAACGACCGGCACCGAATTGCGACGCAGATGTACCTGCACCTGGGTATGACATTCGTCGATCAGCTTCGAGTTCTTGTGAGTGGCATGGGTGAATTCCACGACGTGATCGAAATTCGCAACCCGGATTTACTTGAGAAGGCCGCGGCCGACAGCAAAGGCGCCCTTTTATTGATGGCCCATCTTGGGAATTGGGAACTGAGCGGCTTTATCACGACCATGACGGATTGTCCGATTGCGGTGGTTGTTAAGAGATTCAGGAATGCAGCGGTCGACCGGTTCGTAACACGATCCAGGGAAAGGATGGGCGCGACAACACTTTCCGCGGGAACCTCCTTTCAAGAGTGCATCCGCAGGCTGAGGCGGGGGGAGTTTATGTTCATGATTTTGGATCAGAACATGATTGCGGACGAGGGCATCTTCGTGGATTTCTTTGGCAAACCGGCCTGTACCACGCCGGGTCTGGCGCTTCTATCGGCCCATACCGGATCTCCGGTTTATCCCATATTCATGATCCGGCGTCCGGATTTCGGCTACATCATGACTATTCACCCGCCCATTGCGCCACCCGCAGACAAGACCAAGGAATCCCTGCGCGAATACACCCAGATCTATACCACAATCATTGAAGAAATGATTCGAGAGCACCCCGAACAGTGGATCTGGCTACACAAGAGGTGGCGCACGAAACCGAGTTGACACACATCCCGCGGTCGGCTCGCGATCGGGTTCATCCTAACTCGTGAGCGAACTCGCGAGCCTAATCGGCGGAGAATTCTGTTTGCAATAGAACCGAAAACCAAACTCCAGTCCAAAACCAAAATCGTCCGGGAGCCTGACCCTGGATAGGGCTAAGATAAGATTGTTCGCAAATTATTAATGAAGCTCAGCGGAGCAAATCCGAAGCAATTCTCCCAAATGACTATATTTCAGCACCATTCCAGCCTGACCCTTTCGCCGTGCTGGTGGTGGCACAATGAAAAAGGTAGTTTGGGGAAGTGAATGTGTTGTTTGTTGCGCAGGAATTGGATCGATCGGAAGCCCGGATGATCTGTGGATTGGCGGCGCGGGGTGTTCGACCCGTGCTTATGATCTCGGCGAACCATGCACGGCAGGCGCCCGCTGTCGACTCGATGCAGGTAATCCCCGGTCGCCTGGAGAAGAGAATCGAACTCAGCACGATGCGGGCTATTCGGCGCGTCATTCGCGAAAAAGACATTGCCCTTGTGCACTGCCTGCGCAGCAATTGCCCGGTTTCGAACGCGCTGCAGGCAGTCCGGGGACTCCCTACCCCGATTATCTGCTACCGCGGAACCATGGGAAACCTGAGCCGATGGAATCCTGGGGCATGGCTGACCTACCTGAACCGTCGAATCAAACGCATCATTTGCGTGTCGAACGCGGTATCCTCGTCCCTGCAGGAACTCGGGGTGCCCGCTGAACGGCTGGTCACAATCTACAAAGGTCACGACCCGCAATGGTATGACACCCAGCAACGACCCGGCTTGTCCGAGTTCGACATTCCGGAGGGAAGTTTCGTCGTAGGCTGCGCCGCAAACATGCGTCCGCTGAAAGGCGCGGATGTACTGATCCGATCGGCAGACCACCTCCAATCGAAAAAACCGGTTCACTTCTTATTGATCGGCGAGGTTCGGGATCCGAAAATCCATAGCCTGGTCCGGCATCCCCCGTACTCCAGGATCGTACACCTGGCAGGATTCCGCACGGATGCGACGTCGCTACTGGGTGCGTGTGATGTCGCAGTCATGCCCTCGCTCCGCCGCGAAGGACTTCCTCGCGCTATCATCGAAGCCATGAGCCAGGAAGTGCCGGCCATTGTTACAAACGTCGGCGGGATGCCGGAACTCGTGGAAGATCAACACTGCGGCATCGTCGTGCCTCCGAACGATCCGTCGGCCCTGGGCGCGGCTATTTCCCGCCTTGCCGAGAACGAGGCGGAAAGGATCCAGTGGGGAAGGGCGGCGCGCGCGCGGATCGAAACGAAATTCAGCATCAAACAAACGACTGATGAAACTTTCGCCCTCTACCGCCAACTGCTATCCTAGTTCGATCAAAGTTGGATCCAACTTCTCGAACGACACCGCCACTCGTGCTCCAGCCAGTGGGTCGGACGCAACCGCGACCACGACCTCGCCGGGCTCCCCGGAACTTCGAATAAAGGCCCGCCCCAGTCCGCGGTCGATCGGAATCACGTCGTCCGCACGGTAGCACCTGGCCTGCCCGGGACCGTCGACCGTGACATGGGCCTCTCCATTGTAGTCCAGCGCCGGACGTCCTTGCGCATCCACAGCCTGGACATCGATCCAGGCGATTTCATCAAGATCCCACCGAGGTTTCGGAGTCATTGCGAGAAATGCGGTTTCCCGACCCCACGGCTCAAGATGAAACAGAACGGGTTGACCCTCCCACTCCCCCTCGGCAACCAGTGTTTCACCCGAAAAATCCACGCGACACACTGCGTGCGGATTCGCCCTCAGCGTGGCCTTTGCCTCGCCCGCCGTCTTGATTGAAATCTCTCCACAATTGGAAAAGACGTGGAGTTCCCGAGCGGTTCTCCCGGCGATCTCGCTCCAGTCTCCGGCGACGACAAGGCAAGGACGATCCTCGTTCACAGCCTGCATCAGAAATGCAGAGAGCTTGGGTATGCGCCAGGCGTCCACAATGCCGGAGTGTCTTACATACCTCTTCTTGCGCAGCGTGGCATAGTCGTTGTAGCACCAGAGAGCATATCCCGCCAAACAAGCCCGGTCCCCGATCAGGGACCAGTCCCGAAGAACCATTTCGACTTGCGCGACCTGCTCTTCAAAAGCGCCACGCGGCGTGGGATGGCTGCTGCACTCGCTGATGACAACAGCCCCTCTCTTGCTTTCGCGCTCCGCCTCCTCGATCTCTTTGATTTCATAGTTGAGACCCAAAACGTCGGGTATGCTCAGCGTATCGTGCCGGCGGCCGCGATAGAGGTGATTTTCCGCATAGACGGTCGGTCTTGTGTCGTCGAGTTTCAGACAAACATCACCCAGTTCGACATACGCTTTCCGGTGACGACTCTCGTTCCCCAAACCCCACAAAATTACGCTGGGATGATGCCGATCACGCCGAACCAAGTCCCGCATCTGGATTTTAGCGTTCTTCAGCCATCCGCCGCCCCGGACGCTCTTCCAGGTGGCGATCTCCGCGTATACCAGAATCCCCAATTCATCACACGCATCCAGAAAGGCGGGGTGTTGCGGATAGTGAGACAGGCGGACAAAATTGCATCCATATTCATGAAGCAACTCGGCGTCCAATCGATGGAGTCCGGTCGTCATGGCACTGCCCATGCCGGGTATGCTTTCGTGTCGATTGCAACCCCGAAGCATCAAGCGGGTCCCATTCAGGTAAAAGCCGTCCCTCGTAAACTCCGCAGTGCGAATTCCGGTTCTGAACGACACGCGATCGACGACGCTCTCTTCCACCAGTTCCACATCGATTGCATACAATTCGGGGCTGGAGGGGTGCCATCGTACCGGGTCGTCCAGCGCTTTTCCGGTGAGTTCCACGGGTCGCCGTCCACCGGGTGGCACCTCGACGGCTTCGGATTCGAACTGCAACTCTTTCCCGCCTTGCGGTGTAACGATCCGCCACCGCGCGCGCACTTTCCGCGGCAAATTCGTTTGATTCACGACGGCACACAGCAGATCGGCCTGCGCCCGGTTCGAAGTGATCTCACGAATTCGCACCCAGGTTTCCTCTCGAAGGATACGAAGCGGAGGTAGCCCGACCAACCAGCAGTGGCCGGCCAGGCCGCCATGGAGCACAAAGTCCGGCATCCGAATCCCCGGCAGCACCTTCAGGGAGCACGCATTCGTCATGCGAATCCCGAGAACATGCGAATCCGCCGAGGCAAGATGCGCGGTTACGTCCACGTCAAAACCGAGGAACTGCCCATCGACTTTTGCCAGGCTTCGACCATCAACGAAGATCTCCCCGGTGCCATAGAAACCTTCGGAGCAGATGAACCAGCGAGGTTCTCCTGGCGTTTCAACGGACCCGGGCATGTGGAATTGCCGCCGGTAACTTCCGTACCCCCTGCGATACGCGACACCCACCTGGAAAGTGTCGTGCTGATTCCAGGTGTGGGGTAGACGCGTGGTGGCTGAACCGCTTGATGGAGGAGTGCGGAACCAGCTTCCGGCGGCCTTCCCCTCCCGGTACTCCCATCCGTGATTCAAGCCATACGAACGGCGAAGCGGCCCGGGGCTGAACATTCCTCCACCGTCCATCTAAAGCCCTGTCTCTGCCGCAAGCACCAGGTAAATCGGGCTCCCGGAAAGCTCGATTCTTCCGCTGGAGATTTCCGCGGCTTCCCCGGTGACTGTCTCCGCCTGGACGCACGCAAAGGGCGGGGTCCACAGGGCGGCTTCCCCCGTCCGGTAAGCGACGGCAAATCGGGATTCGTCGGACCTTGTAAAGTGATAGATATGGATATCCGGCGGCATTCTCTCAAACGTATGAAACGTTGATTGCCCGACCTTGGCGAGGAACTGTCGCAGCATGCTGAATGCGGGACGCGGTACCAACGACGCGGGGTCCGTGTCGTCAATCAATCCGAATCCTCTGGCGACCAGCCGCCACCAGTAAACCTTTTGTACCAATCCGGAGCAGAGCGAAATGAGCAGGTATCGAATCATGTAGATGCCATACCGCATCTCATCAACACCGGGATCGTTCCGACGGGGCCCCGGTGTGTCATACGGTGACACTACGGGCGAGTAGACACCGGTTCCTGCAAGCGGCCAATTTACTTCCGAGACAATGAGACCGTCACCGCACCGTCCCGACGCCTGGCCGGCTGCGCTTGTCAGGGCGCACTTTCTGAGCGTGTCAAAAGGACCCTGACAATTCTCCGGCGCTCCCCGGCGATCCACGTAGAGGTGGTGCGACATCGTGTCGAGCTTCGTGCCTGAAGGCAAGCCGTCCAATATCGACACGGTGTAGGGTACGTCGAAATCGATTGCGGCCGGCCCCGCGAAACAAAGACCGGGATACTTTGATCGAAGCCCGTCAACCGGAGACAGAATCCGCACCCGTTCACGGTGCGACCAGGCGCCCCATTTGACCCGGTTTAGCGCGTGCCCCAGTTCGACCCAGTCCAGAATGGGATGCAGCCGCTCCAGCACGGTCTCCAGCATCGCGTCCCAGGACGACGGCTCCAGTACCGCATCACGGCTCTGCACAAATGCAGCCGCAACAGGGTGACCGTTCCCATGCACCCGTTTCGCCAGTGACATCGCGGACGACCACCCATCCGGCCCGGCGTGCGCGTAGAACCTGATCAGGACGGGCACCCGACCCAGCGATTGGAGCAGGTCCAACTCCTCCGCGACGTTCTCGTTCCCCGGTTCGATCGAAAGGCCAATGCGCCCCTGCATGTCCACCGGCCGGGTGTATGCAAGCCGCAGATTATTTCGATACGCGACGAGAATGGCAGGGGCGTGCAGGGCGGTGCTCAGAAAAATACGCGCCACGTCCCGCCAGGGCCGGATTCGGTTCCGCTCCCTTGATCGAAGGACATTGATGGGCTGGGCCGAGCGATGGTCCCAGATCCAGACATTTTGATAGTGGGGATACGCGGACTCCGGATCGGCCTCCTGTAGAGCCCTCTCCGAACGAAGCGGATGACGAAATTTTCTCGTGCGATCGTGAATCGCATACCGGCGCCGGTATCGCTGATCCCACTTGCGAAAGGCCGATGACGGCCGAGCGTGAAAATACATCTCATAGAAGACCCGCAGCAAGTCGGACGGCAAATGGATCCGGGAAAGGTCCCGTGCCTTTTGCCGGAGAGACAATTGGGCAAGCAACTTCGCCCGGTTCAGATCTACGAATGATACTGCGGCCCAGTGCCCATCGACCTCGGGAGACAATTGGATGTTCTGGTTTCCAAGATCCCGGTGCATTACACCTGAATCATGCATCGCGCGGACAGCAGCAGAAACCGTCTCGAGGAGGTTCATGATCTTCCAACAAACCGGATCGTGGCTGAAGAGTCGAATGATCTCCCGCCGCAGGTCGGTCGCGGCGGGCTCCCACACGGAAACATAGTACGATTCGACCAGCCTTTTCCCATTCCGGACATCCAGGTAAGCAACCGGGCGGGGCGTCCCCACACCCTGTGAGGCGAGTCGCTCCGCGGCCGACCAGGAACGATGTGCCCTGGTTGTCCGGCGCACATCTACGGCATCCTTCCAGAGCGACTGCGGGCCGAACGATTTGATGACCAGATTCACGGAGACCCCTTCACGAATGGGCACGTTCTCTTTCATCACCACCCGGTTTCGTCCGGTCGAAAGGATCTTCGCCGGTTGGTTCACCCATTCACGGACTTCCGATAAACTCGCGAGTAACCGGTCGTGAGCGAATGCATCGCTGACCTGACCTTCGAAGGGCGCCGGCAGACCGCGGTGCGAGGTCATGAGGCGGTCCCGGCATTTCGCAATCGAACTCGTCGCCACAAAAAGATCAGAAGGATAACAAGAAGGCAGGTGGTCAATAACCCGTCGGTCGCGTCGGAACGGTGACCAATCCAAAGCCCTTCCAGCTCGCCGCTGATGTCCTTCGTCAACCGGCGGTTGGAAAGCTTGACGAAGACCCAGCCCGCATGCGTCCCGGCCGCCAACCAGATTGTCCCTGTTTGCGCAACCATCATGCATAGAACCATGCTCATCACCGTCAGATTGATAAAGCGAATTTCAATTTGCTCGGCAAGGCCGACATTCAGGAACGCGGAGCCGATAATTTCGAATACGGAAGTCAGCGATGCCTGATCTGAAAACGCGCCCGGCGATGCCTTGAAAAAATGAAGGTAAGCGAAGAGGAGGCTGGAGACGAACACCGCGGGCCACAACGTCCAAACCCGGGCGAAAACGCGAAACAGGACTCCCCGGGCAACAATCTCCTCGGAAACGCCAATCAGGATGGAGCGGAGAACCACCAGGCTCAGACCCAGCGCAACGATGCCGGTCGATCCGCCGGGCGACCAGGCCCGCAGTCCTGAAAAAGTGGAGAGCGCGACAAGGGGAGTAAGAGTGCAGAACCCGATGAGTACCCCGCTGAGGGCATTCCGGAGCGCGTGCCCCGAGTCCCAGCCGTTCCCGTCCTGCAGAACGCCACAGTCCCTCCATCCTTTCCACCCTGCAGTTTTCAGGAGAACGGGCACTCCAGCCAATGCAATAAGGGACATCAGCCGCCGCATGAAGCCATGCGGTTCGTTGCGGATCCACATGCCCAGGGTTGATTCCGCGCCCTCCATTCGGGCATACAACCATGCCGATATAGCGGCAGCGAACAGAAGGGAGAACAGAAGAATGGCAGTCAACACGAAGCCCGTCCTGAAGGCGCGTGCCGAACGTCCGGATTCCTCTCGAGTTGATTCAACACTCATGATGCGCCGGCCAGGACATCCTGGTAAAGTGATTCTATTCGGGTAATGACGCACTTTTGATCGAAGCGCTCCGCCACAACACGCCGGGCCGTCTGCGACAATCGCTGTCGAAGTTCCACATCCGTGATTACCCTTCGTACAGCTCCTGCCAGGGCCTCGGCCGAACGGGGCTCAAACAAGAGGCCGGTGACTTCATCTTCAACGATCTCACCCGGCCCACCGGCCGCAGCCGCCACCACCGGAATGCCGGCGGCCATCGACTCGATGACCACCAGCGAAAATGCATCCCGCCACGCGGGAACGACGCTGACGGTTAAGGCGGGCAGCAGCAACCGAATATCCTCCACCCAGTCGATAAAGCGAAGCCGGTCGCCCAGGTTCAGGCTCTGGGAGAGTTCCTGGAGTTTCGCAAAATATTCCTTCTCCGCATGGGGATCGTTGCCGACAATGACGAAGGTGATGTCATCTTCCTCGCGCAGGATGATGGCGGCAGCGCGTATGAATTCTTCCTGCCCCTTGATCGGAATCAGGCTCCCAATCACCCCCACCACATAACGAGCCGTGAAACCAAACGCTTCCCGGGCTTCCTCCCCCCCCGGCAAAGACTTGAATCGATCCATGTCCAACCCATTGGGAATTGTCACCAGCGAATCGGGCTTGAGATCCAATTCCCGGATCAGCAAGGAGCGAACGGCGTCGGAGACAGTAATCGTACGAGCCGCGGAGCCATAGGTTCGACGCGCCAGCCAGCGCGGCCGATTTGCTTTCAGAAGATGGCGACTGAAAACCATCTGCCCCCTTCCGGCGAACCGGTGCGCCGAACGGCAGAGTGCGTAGTCACGCCCACTGTGCGCGTGCAAAATGTCAATTCGCTGCCGTTTTACCAATGCGGCAACCCGAATTACCGACGGGAGATCGAGACCGCCGGGCAAGGGAAAGGTATGAATTTCTGCCCGCCTGCCTTCAAGGAGTCGCGGCACATGACCGTTTACCCGGCAGGCAACGTGAACCGAACG
>Ga0310124_10000933_pt1 | contig 20715 bp, 16 predicted proteins | sample CB11b_AW_Bot5_MG_FD_203507 | JGI IMG/M metagenome (GOLD analysis project Ga0310124, IMG submission 203507) | Marine microbial communities from Western Arctic Ocean, Canada - CB11b_AW_Bot5 | ecosystem: Environmental > Aquatic > Marine > Oceanic | place: Canada: Western Arctic Ocean | collected... | reverse complement strand
TTACGTGGCTTTGATTACCTGGCAAAGGTGATTGAAGGTGTACAATTCTCTGATGGAATCGAGGTGATTCCTGAAATCCGGATTGCCGCTTGATTTTTAACTCAAACACCACTTTTGACAATAACTCCCACTACAATATTATTATGTTTATATAAAACTATTATATTTAATAATAAAATATGGTTTATAAAATTAAAAATAATAATTATATGTCGTATCTTTCCTGATTATCGCTCTGTTTATTTCTATTCTTTTTATGATAAATCTCAAGCTTCTGCAATCAGGATTTGGGATTCGCTAATAATTTTATTCACCTTTAATCATAACGACTAGTCCAGAAGGAGGTTACTAACAACCTCCCCGGGGGACTTAATCAGTCAAATGTATTTCCATATGGGATGTCAGAACAAGGAATCAGTTCTATTTATAATTAATATATTGGGATAAAATACTGTTCCACTGATCGGGCTTCAGATCAGGCCATAGCAACCAAAACCTGCCGATCCCCCTGAAACGGCTTCCTACCATGCATTGTCAGGATATTATCAATCACCATAATATCCCCTTGTTGCCAGGAAAATACCACTTCACAATTTTTCGATACTTCCCGAATATGGTAGAGATCCGCAGTATTGATAGGTGAACCATCACCAAAGCAGACGTGATTACCCAGAGTTTGTTCTCCCGAGGTTGTGTTTTTCACTAACTCACCGGTGCCCGATACCAAATTTTTCGGACTGTCCATATCCCGATGCCATTGATCTGCCTGGTTATGCCAGCACTTTTCTTCAGTCATCGGATGAACCCGGGACGCAGGCTTGGTTGTGGCAGTCCTGATTCCAAGATCGGTCCATTCAAATTGCATGCTTGAGTTGTATAAATAATCTTCTGCTGTGGCTTTGCATTCAGTTTCAAAGGTTTCCTGCCAGGATATTCCTGCCCCGGATGGGCCGGTTTTATCCCACAAGTGTTGAAGGTATGTGACTCCATTGTTCTCGAAGCGATCACGAACTTCTGGATCAAGAGAATTGTAGATCCGACGTCCATCAGCAATTTGGGTTTCTCCACCCGATTTTGAAGTTACCAGGCAACAAAAGAAAACTCGATCGGGCGACCATCCTGCATAAGACAATTCATTGTGTAGCATCACCTCAAACTGTTTTGGATACTCTGTAGAGGTATAAACCTTATCAATCACATCAAAGCGAGGAGCATCACCACCTATATAGTTTCGCAAATTTGATGAAATTGCAGCGCTGGCCAATTTGAAATCCGTTGCTGACAAAACATCAAAGCCGCGAATCAACAACACACCAGCGTCATACAGATACTGATCGATTAGGGAATGATTATCGGCAGCCCAGTTCACCAGACTATCCAGCGACTTTGAACACCTTGAATCCGTCGTAACCAGTATCGGTAGGGAACTATCTGGAAGTAAACGCTGAAAATTCATAAGATTTTTAACTATATATTTTTATTATAAATCTTTTTTATAATATTTTCTTTTAAATAAACTATCTTTAAATCATCTATACTAATATTTTTTTTTGGTGGTGGAGTTGAAATAAAATTATCTGCATTTGTTTTACCTGAAATATGATGAGAATAAAATTTAGACCCTGATTGATGTTTCATATCAGAGGAAATATATCTAATAGCCAACCCAACTCTTTTATTTTTGGATTTATTTCTTTCAGAAGAATGGAATAGTTTACCATGATGTAATGACATTTCTCCTGGGTTCAATTTCACTATTATTGATTTAGACTCATCTATTTTATCTTTAATTACTTGACCTCTTGAAAGCATATTATTTTTTTCATAAGTTTTTTTATGATCAACTATACCTTCATTTTGACTTCCAATTATAAAACGCATACAACCATTTTCTTGATTTGATCCATTTAAAGAAACCCATGCAGTTACTACACGGTCAGAATCAAAACCCCAATAAGTTAAATCTTGATGCCAACTAATAAAATCATCAGTATAAGGTTCTTTGACAAATAATACAGCTTCTAAAACATAAATGTTTTCTCCAATCAAATTTTCAACACAATTGATAATTTTTTTCGAAATTGTAATATTATAAATATCAGGAATTAAATAATTTGGATTCCTATAAATTTTATTTATATTTATATCACTTTCATTAACAAGATTTTCTAATTGATTACAAATTTTTAGAGATTTATTTTCTGAAATTACCTTTAAAGGAAAGTAAAAACCATTTTTTTCATAATCTATAAGATTCATGTAATTTCTTAAATTTAATTTTTTCAACAAAAACTTTATGCATTAAGAACTTTTCCTGATAAAGCACCTGTAGGAATTCCATGATCTAAAATAAGCTCTCCATTCACTATTACAAAATCAATTCCTTCTGAGTATTGATGCGGATCTTCATATGTGGCATTCTCGTGTATGTTGTCTAATTTGAAAACACAAATATCAGCCCAGTAATTTTTTTTAATTAATCCTCTATCTTTTAAACCTAATCTAGACGAAATTTGTCCTGACATTTTAAAAATTGCGTTTTCTAGATTTAGTAGTTTCTCATCACGAACATATTTTTCAAGGACCCTTGTGTGAGCACCATAAGACCTTGGATGAGGTTTCCCTTTTCCAAGAATTCCATCATTGACAATAGCTAAACCATCAGAACCTAACATTCCCAGTGGGTGAGTAAGGAAACATTTCATATCATGTTCAGTCCTGTAAAAGAAAAGTATCCTAAGACGAGCATTGTCGAGAAACATTAGTTCGAGTGCCGCATCAATAGGTGATAATTTTAGTATTTCTCCAATTTTTTCGAAATTCATACCTTCAAAATCTTGTAAATCGGAATTATTCACTGAAGCTACAACTAACTTATCCCACATCCAGGGCCATCCTCTGAAAAGACCTTCTTCAAGCATATCGGCCTTAATCTGTTTTCTTATAGTGGGGTCTTTTAGTCTTTTAACTAAATGATCAAGTCCTCCAGATTGTGACCAAAAAGGAAAGCATTGACTAAAACCACTACTGCTTGCTGTGTACGGATAAACATCAAATGAGACATCAAATCCATTTGCTACAGCATTTTCACAAATTTTAATAACTTGATTAGCCTCTCCCCAATGTTTCGGATCATTTATTGCCATATGAGATACCTGAACAGGTACCTGACATTTTTTCCCAATATTTACTGCTTCTTCAACTCCAGATTTATGAAACCCTGCCCATGCCCTTATGTGACTAGTATAGAATCGAGAATCAAATTGTTTTAATACTGAAGTCAATTGAACTATTTCTTCTGTATCAGCATATGCGCTAGGTGGAAGAGTTAGCCCAGTAGAAAATCCAAAAGCTCCCTGTTCCATTGATTCTTCTAACAAATAACGCATTTGACGAAGGTCATCTTTAGAAGCGGACCGATCTTCAAAACCCATTACTGTTCCTCTAACAGCACTGTGTCCTACCAAAGGGGCAATGTTTAACCCTAATCCATTTTTTTCAAGACATTCTCTATATTCATCTAGGTCTGACCAATCCCAATCAATTTCTTCACCATAAATAGGATTTAAATTAGATTGATGATCTTTCCTTGCCTTTTTATTCAAAGGAAATGGGCTATAACCACAATTACCAGTAACATCTGTTGTAACCCCTTGTTTAACTTTGCTTAATCCTCTTGAATCAATATAAAGACTTATATCTGAATGAGTATGTATATCAATAAAACCTGGTGATATAAAAGCACCTTTTGCATCTATTACTTTTTTAGTAGGTGAATCAATTTTTGTGTCAATTTTAGATATTTTGCCATTTACAATGGCAATATCTGATGTGTAAGATGTATTACCTGAACCATCAATTATGATTCCATTAGATATTATTATATCAAACATCTTAAGTTACTGTTGTTGGATCTAGTCTATCTCTTATTTCTTCTGAAATTATATTTAAAGTTAATATCATTAATGTAATGAATAATCCTGGGAAAAAAGCATACCACCATGCCATTCTTAAATAACCTCTACCACTAAAAAGCATAGCACCCCAAGAAGCATCCGGTGGTTGTGTACCTAAACCAAGAAAGCTCAATGCAGCTTCAACTAAAATTGCAAAAGCTACTGCAATTGTAATCTGAACAAGAATTGGTCCTATACAATTAGGTAATATTGTAAAATAAATAATACGTTTATCGCTTGCTCCAATAGAAACAGCAGCTTCTACATAATCTTTTTCTTTTTGAGTTAATATAGAAGCACGTGATATTCTTGCAAAATTTGGAATTGAAACTATAGAAACTGCTATCATTGCGTTTAGAGAACTTGGACCTAATACAGCAACAATGCATAAAGCAAGAAGTAATGCAGGAAAAGCAAGTAGACTGTCCATCGTTCTCATTATGCATGTATCAATTATTTTACCATAATAACCACTAATTAACCCTAAAGGAACACCTACTAAAGCAGAAACTATTACTGCTACTAATCCGGCAAGTAAAGAAATCCTACCAGCATATAATGTTCGACTGAATACATCTCTACCAAATTCATCCGTACCGAAATAATGAATCATTGAAGGGGGTAAAAACTGTTTACCTTTCTGAATTTCTAATGGATCATAAGTAGAGACTAGAGGAGCAAATATCGCACTAAGGACAATTATGACAAGCAAAATAAGTGATAATTTAATTTTTATTTTCATTATTGTACTTATTTAGTATCTTATTTTTGGGTCTAAAAAAGAATATAATAAATCTATTAACAGATTAACAATTACAAACCCAAAAACAACTACAAGAATTGTTCCTTGTAGCACTGGATAATCTCTTGTGTGTATAGACTGGAGCATCAATCTGCCAAGTCCAGGCCAGTCAAAAATTGATTCAGTAACAACGGATCCACCTAAAAAAGCTCCAAATTGGATTCCAAGAACGGTAACAAAAGGGATTAATGCATTTTTTATCACATGTCTAATGATTACTATCCATTCAGATAAACCTTTAGCACGTGCAGTGAGGACATAATCTAAAGACAGTATTTCTAAGACTGAAGTTTTTAGAAACCTTGTTAAAACAGAAGCAGTGTAAACACCTAAAGTAAATGCTGGCAAAATAATTAACTTAAATGCTAGCTCAGGGTTTTGTGCAAATTCAATCCTTCCAGATGGAGGAAGCCAACGTAATTTAATGGAAAAAACAAGTACAAGGAGTATTCCTAACCAAAATGTGGGTATAGCTTGTCCTAATGCAACAAAAACAGTTGTGAATTTTTCAATAATACCATTTCTTTTTATTGCGGATAATATACCTAAAGGGAATGAGATTAATAATGAAATGATTAATCCACTTATAGCTAGTTCAAGAGTAGCAACAAATTTTAAACTAATTAATTTAAAAACAGGATATCCATTAATAACTGAATTCCCGAAATCTCCCATTAAAATATTTGAAATCCAGATAAAATATTGACTAATTATTGGTTTATCTAAACCAAGTTCTTTAGTTACTGCTTCAATTTGCTCTGGTAATGCATCTGCTCCTGCAAGTATCAATGCTGGATTACCTGGAATTAACCGTATAAGTGCAAATATTATAATGGAGCATAAGAATAAAACAGGAATTACCTGGATGATTCTTTTTGTAAAGTACTTTAACATATTTTTGAGATTATATGCGGCAACCGGTTGGTTGCCGCAATGAATTGTTCAATCAATCCAAGTGTTTTCTATTTTAATTTCATCATTAACTGTCCAACCAAGATCATGTACATTATTCTGTTTTGCAAAAAGTGTATATTTCCATGAAATTGGAATATCAACACAGGCATCTAAAATAATTTCCTGTACTTTTTTGAATGCTTTTTTCCTTTCTGTGATATCAACAGTTGATCCTGCTTTTTCAAGATTGTTTACGTAGCCATCTGGAAAATTATCTCTTGGGAAAATTGGACTACTGAAATGTCTGTAAGGACTATTATCAAAAAGTCCCATAGGATCAAGGTGTTGCCTTCCAACAAATGTTACATCTAAGTCAAAAACAGCACTACCATCCGTTGCTTTGGTCCCTAAATGTCTAGGACCATATGTCGCACTATCTAGTGGCTCAATATCCACATCTACTCCAATTTTATTAAGATCAGATTTTATGATTTGAGCCATATCTGTTGTTTCAGGATAAGCTTGGATTGTAATTGTATTTAGTATGAGATCCTTACCATTCTTTTCCCTGATACCATCACCGTTTGAATCTTTCCATCCTGCAGAATCTAAAAGTCTCGCAGCTTTGTCTAAAGAAAAACCATAATGATTTGCATATTCAGGAAAATAAGCGATGGAATATGTTGGAAATGGTACTACAGTTGCCCCCCCTACTCCAAATAAAGCCTGATCAATAATGGCATCTCTGTCAATTGAATGACAAATAGCTTGCCTTACACGTTTGTCACTGAGAGGACCCTCTGGTTGATCTGGATCAGGTGGATTGACTGTTATTGAATAAAGTAAAGCACCTGTTTGTCCAAATAAAATATCTATACCTGAATTCTTTAAACGTTTATAATCTTTTGGTGGAACTGCGACTGCTGCACCAATTAATCCTGTTTCAAGAGCTGAATTTAAAGCTTCAAGATCACTGTAGGGTTTAAAAATAACCTTATCTAACAATGGCCTGCCTGGTTGCCAAAAGTCTTGATTTTTTGTATATACAAGTTGATCTCCTGGTATCCATTCTTCAAGTTTGAAGGGGCCAGTTCCAATACATTTGTTTTTAAGTGTATCAAACGATTCAGGTGCCATCATCCTCATGGCATTAAATATGTCAAACATGTTTGGCGTTGGAGCACGAAATTTTATAAGTACGCTGTACTTATCCAGAGCTTCAGCACCAAGCATAGTTTTCTTAACCATCCCGTGAACATTATGACCTCCACTTGGACTCAAAGCTTTCTCGATGTTTTTAACAACATCTGCTGCAACAAATTCTCTTCCATTATGCCATTTGACATTTCTCCTGAGAGAAAAAGTTAATTCAGTTCCATCGTCGTTGACTCTCCAGAAAGTTGCCAAACGTGGTAAAATCCTTAACTGAGAGTCATAAGTAATCAAGCTATCATAACACTGATGAAGGTTTGGATAACTTATAAAACCCAATTGAAATGCATCAAAGTTAAGTATATCACCTGTAGTACCAACCGTTAAGGTTCCACCCTTATTTTGGGCAATTGAGACATTATTTACAAAAAATAATGATAGTAGAATCGTTAATATTTTAATTATTTTATACATGATATTTCCTCATTTAGGTTAAATTATTTAGGTTAAATTATATTATTTTACATTATTATTTACATAAAACCTCCTTTGCTTATATTATTATTTATTGTACAAATGACAACTTAAGATAAATAATTATTATTTACATAAAACCTCCTTTGCTTATATTATTATTTACTGTACAAATGACAACTTACCTGATGATTTTTATTTGTATATTGAAGTTCAATATCAGTTAAATTGCAATTAATATTTAAATTCTTTTTAACTTCATCTTTTAAAAAACACCTAGTCGAAAAATTACATCCTTTAGGAGGTTTAAATGGTGATGGTAAATCTCCCTCCAAGATAATTTTTTTTTCTTGCCTTTTTTTTTCAAGTTGAGGATTAGGAGTCGGAATAGCAGAAAGTAAAGCTTGTGTATAAGGATGTTTAGCATCATCATAAATAGCATTTCTTGTTGATATTTCAACAATTTTACCTAGGTACATTACAGCAATTCTGGTGCTAACTTTTTTTACTACTGAAAGATCATGGGATATAAATAAATAAGTTAAATTTAATTTTTTTTGTAATTCTTTTAATAAATTTATGATTTGAGCCTGTATTGATACATCAAGTGCTGATACTGGTTCGTCACATACAATAAATTCGGGCTCTAATGCAAGTGCTCTTGCAATTCCAATTCTTTGCCGTTGTCCACCAGAAAATTGATGAGGGTATCTTTTCATATCATTAGTAGTAAGACCAACAAGATAAAGTAAATATTCTGTTTTTTCAAGAATTGTTTTTTTCGATAGATTTTTATCATGTATGATAAAGGGTTCTGATATTATTTGTGATACAGTTTTTCTTGGATTAAGAGAAGAATACGGATCTTGAAAAATAATTTGAAAATTCTTTCTTATTTTCCTTAAATCGTCTTTTTCAAGTTCTGTAATCTCTTGACCTTTATATAATATGGATCCACTGGTTGGCTTTATTAATTTGATTAATGCTTTACCAAGTGTTGATTTGCCAGAACCACTCTCTCCAACTAGCCCTAATGTTTCTCCTTTATAAATATTCAGATTAACATCATTTACAGCTTTATTTGTATTATTATTTTTGCTAAATAAATTGAAATTATTATTTAAAAAATGTATATTTAAATTATTTATATTGTAGAGTATTTCCATTTTTATATGTCTATGTGACATGCAATTTTATGAGCAGTATTCACTTGTCTTAAATCAGGATTATTTTGATTACAGATATTTTCTTTATATAAACATCGATCATAAAAAGGGCAACCTACAATTTCTTGTGTCATGTCTGGAGGATAACCCTCAATATTTTGAAGTTTTTTTTCAGAATCATCATTCAAATCTGGTGTTGATTGTAATAATGCTTTTGTATAAGGATGTTTAGGGTTCTCATATAATTCAAAAATATTTGCTTCTTCCACAATCCTTCCTGCATACATAACAATTATTCTGTCAGCTATACCTGCTAGTAATCCAAGATCATGAGTTATCCAAATTATTGACATATTATATTGAATTTTTAATTCTTGTATTAAATTCACTATTTGTGCTTGTATTGTTACATCTAAAGCAGTTGTTGGTTCATCAGCAATAAGAATTTTTGGATCACAGGATAAACCAATAGCAATCATAATTCTTTGTCTCATCCCTCCAGATAATTGATGAGGATAATTGAAATATCTTTCCTTAGCTGAAGGAATACCAACATTATTTATTAATTCAATAGTTCTTTTAATCGAGTTTTTTTTATTTAAATTTGTATGTTTTAAAATAGACTCAATGATTTGTGTACCTATTCTAAGTACAGGGTTCAATGAAGACATAGGATCTTGAAAAATATTAGCAATTTCTTTACCTCTAATCTTTCGAAGTTCTTTACTACTCAGACTCAAAATATCTTTATTATCATAAATTATTTTACCTTCAACAATTTTACCTGGAGGTCTTATTAAATTTGTGATAGAAAGAACGTTGACACTTTTTCCAGAACCGCTTTCCCCTACAATACCTAAAATTTCACCTTTGTATAGATTGTAGTTAATTCCATTAACTGCATTAACAACTTTATTTTGTGTAAAAAATTTAACACTTAGATTTTTAACTGAAAGAACGACTTCCTTGTCAAATTGTCTTTTCATCTATAAATCTTTCTGCAAGAAGAAATATATTATCTCCACTATGAACCGTCGGTAAAAGCCTTCTCAAACCTATATAACCATCATTCGGGGATTTTATCTCTTCAATTATCTCTCCAGTTAAATTCATTACAACACCCAGTACCATATTTTTTTTAACCTTTTCCAATATTTTAACACTAGGAATAAAAAATCCAGAAGTAGTTGATTTTATGGAATTTTCAGTATTACCATCACCACTTAAATAATATTTTGAAGGTTGTCCCTCAAAGTCACCTTTAATCATTTTTGTCAGTTTCATAATATTTTTGGTCCCATTTAGATAAGCATCAGTATCTTCTAAAGCAACATTTCTGCTTGCAGGACATTCTGTATAGATGGAAGGAATATCATGATCTCGCGCAAAACTGAGTGTTCTTCCTTCTCCACTGTCTTTATGAGCCCATGTAACAGTTGCATTGAATGCTTCCGCCATTTTTTTTGAAAAAAATGCTTTTTTAGATTTGTCTCTAATAATGTAACCACACATTTGAGGCATTTCCATATCACTACCACTTGAATGTAAATCAATGTAATAGTCTGAATTTTTTATTAAAGAATCACCCATCCAAAAAGCAATCTTTTCAGTTACAGATCCGTTTGATTTACCTGGAAATATTCTAGCTAAATTTAATCCATCTATTGGACTACACCTACTTGCAGCTTCAAAAGCTGGCACATTAGCAACTACTAATCCTACAAAAGTTCCATTAATGTTTTCAATTTTTAATTCGTGATATAATTTTATAATTGTAAGTGGACCTTCATATTCATCTCCATGAACTCCACCTGAAACAACAAGTATTGGTCCTTTTTTGTTTCCTTTAACAACAAGTAATGTTAAAAGTATTGGAGAACCTCCAGGTGTTTTACAAATTTCAACATAAAAAACTTCTTTTGTATTTATTTTTATATTTTTTATATTAATTTTTTTCATATTTATATGATATATAACTGGTTAGTCTTAAATTTTTTTGAGATTAATATTGAATTATTTTTCTGGACTAGTATATGATCTTGAATTTGAAAAAATTCTTTACATATTACAGGTTCAATAACAATTATCATATTTTCTTTAATCAATTTATGGTTGTTTTTTAAAATCATTGGTTCTTCATGAACATTAACTCCTATACTATGTCCAATCATAGTTCCTTCTGGAATAGGGTGGTAAACACCTGCTAATTTCATCATTTTATGTGAGTACTCCCATATATCTGAAGCTTTAATTCCAGGTTTAATAAATTCAATTGTTTTTTTATGAACGGATTTCAATATTTTGTACTTATTTATTTGATTTTTGCTTGGTTTTCCAACAACTGCCATTCTAGATAAATTACCGACATAACCATTAAAAGAAGCTGAAAAATCTGTTCGAATTAAATCTCCAATTTTAATTTTTTTATTAGACCTAGGTTTTTTATGAACTTCTTTCATTATTTTACCAATATGTGTCTTTGAAGAACTATAGTCAGGAATACAACCTAAGTCATATAAATTTCTTATTATATTATTATGGACACTAAATTCACTGTCACCAACTTTAGTTTCTTTAAAACTTTTTAAAAATGCTTTATCCATTAAATTTACAGTATTTTTTATCTTTCTTATTTCTTCATCTGTCTTTATTGATCTTACTTCTTCCATTATATTTTTTATATCATAGAAATCAGAAAGAGGTAGATATTCCTTTAATAATAAAAAATAATTTGTTGAAAGTGAAGACATTTCAAGTCCAATTTTTTTATTTGCGAAAGCCATACTCTTTAATATCTTTGCTAAAAATAAAATTGGATTCATAAAATATTGCTTGTAACTAAATAATTTTACTTTATTAGATAATCTTTTATTTTCTTTATAATCAAATTCAGGTACAAGAAGAATTGATTCATTTTTGTTTTTTTCTTTTATAGTAATAATTAATCGGGAACTATTTGGTCTTGTTTGTTGAAAATCTTTCAATCTCAAAACAGTAGGAGATTGAGTTAAATAAAAAATATTTTCTGCACTAAATAAAACAATTACATCTAATTTTGCTTTATCCATTAAATTATTAATTCTGTAATGATCCATTTCATTTATGGAATAAATTGCGATTTAATATAATTTATGTCAGTTTTTATGTAATCTATTACATATTATATATCTTGTCAAGGGAAAATATTGAAATTTAATAATTCTAAAATTCTATACAATAAAGCATTAAATTTTATTGCTGGTGGTGTATCTTCAAATTTTCGTTTATATGAACCTGCAGAAGTACCTTTGTTTTTTGAAAAAGCTCTAGGTTCTTACATGTGGGATGTTGATGGAAACAGGTATATTGATTATGTTATGGGACTTGGTCCTAATCTCTTTGGACACGGCCCTAATTTTATAAAGGAAGCAGTAAACAAGGGAATGTCAAAAGGTTTTATATACTCAGGTCAGCATGAACTTGAAATTTCTGTTGCAGAACAAGCACTTAAATTCATTCCAATGCAAGATTCTACTGTAAGATTTGCATCATCTGGCACTGAAATTGTCCAACTAGCTATTAGACTTATTAGAAGCTATACAGGAAAACATAAATTTATAAAATTTGAGGGCCATTACCATGGTTGGGCAGATAATGTGTGTTTTTCAGTTAATCCAAAATTAGATTCATCTGGATCGAATATGACACAAATAGCAGTGCCTGATTCCTCAGGTATTGATATCAATATAAGCGAGAATATTCTAATTTGCCAATGGAACGATATTGAAAATATAAATTATTTATTTAAAAAATATAAAGGTGAAATTGGTGGGGTAATAATGGAACCTATTATGGGAAATACTAATGTAATCATGCCCTTACCTGGTTATCTAAATAAAGTAAAAGAACTTTGTATCAGAGAAAGTGCAATATTATGCTATGATGAGATAATTACTGGATTTCGAGTAGCTGCTGGAGGAGCACAAGAAATGCTTAATATAATTCCAGACCTAGCCACCTATGCTAAATCTATTGCAGGTGGATTTCCACTTGCTATGCTTGTTGGTAAAAGAGAAATAATGAATAATATCGGGAATGGTAATGTAGTTCATGGTGGTAGTTTTAATTCAAACTTAATGTCTATTTCTGCAGCCCATGCAGTTTTACAAAGAATTAAACAAAAAGGACCTGAATTTTATAATAAACTAAATGGACTAGGTTTACATCTGATGAACGGGTTACGTGACGTCGCAAAAAAATCTAAAATAAATTTAAAAGTTAATGGTCCTGGAAGTTTTTTTTCAATATATTTTTCAGATAAAAAAAATATTCTTAATTGGAGAGATCATAAAAGAAATGTAAATGATATTAAATATCAAACGTTTGCTAAAGCAATGTTACTTGAAAATATTAGATTGTCTAGTATCGGCCGTACTCATATTTGCTCAACCCACACTGAAGAAGATATTGAAATTACAATTCAAGCTGCTCATAAAGTTTTGAAAAATTTTTAAAATAATTTAAGTTTATTTTAATTTATAGTTATTTATATTAATAAACTAATTTATTTACTAGTATTAGACAACAATGCCTTTCTTAGTCTATCAGCTATAACATCCTCTTCTCCTGGTTGTAATGTTACGGGTGTTATCCATATTTCATCTTTATATCCGCCATATCCAATATGAATAGGTGGATTTCCCTCTAATAATTTCATTTGTATTACTCTTTGAGAAGGGCCTCTCCAATTGTGATTGAAATATATTACTATTTGTGGTCCTTGTCGATTATGGTCATATTCTTCAAGACATACTTGTAGGCCCTCTATATTTTTAATAGAATTTAAAATTTTCATTGACTGTTCTTTCCAAAATTTCCACTGTATTTCGTGGTCTGTTTTCTCAAAAAGCTCTAAGGCTACCATCAATCCTATAATTTCTTCTTTACACACCTTCATTGGTCTTCCGATGTTTGCGTGATGACTATGATAGTTTAAAGAATTCAGTTTAGCAGCATCTATTAGATCTTTTTTTCCGCATAATATACCACTTGATTGTGGTCCTTTAATGCCTTTTCCACCACTAAATGTAACCATATCTGCTCCTTCAGAAATAAATTTTCTTAAATTTCCAGATGGCGGAATTTCTGCTGCAGCATCAACAATTACAGGAATATTATATTTATGTGCTAATTCTATGACTTTACTTAAAGTAATCGGGTGTTTATGAAATGGTGCATAAATATAAGAAATACACAAAGTATTTTCATTTATTGCATTTTCAAACTCCCATTCTGAAGTATTACTAGATTTGCCAATTTCATTAAATTTTGCTCCTGGAAGGAGAAACGCACCATCGTACCTATTCCTATGGCATCTTTGGATTATTATTTCAGTCTTCATCCCCTTTGTATTTGGAAGCTGTGCTGCTTTTGCTTCATCATTACCTGTCATACATGCAGCAACCATCAATACTTGTCCAGCCGAAGCTCCATTTACTACTAAACCAGCTTCAGCACCAGTAATCCTTGCTATGAGCTCACCAGCTTTATTGTTTAGTTTTACCATATCTAAAAAAATTGGTGCTGCCTCTGCCATTGCAGTCACTACTTCTTGAGGCATAATATTTCCACCAAGTACTGTAACCCAACTAGATGCATTAATTACTTTTTCAATACCAAATCTTTGAAATATTTTATTTTTCATTTTTTCTATCCACTAAATGCTAAATAATTTTTATTACAATTTTAAGTGATGACTTTTTTATCTAACTGTTATTCCTTTATGTCTATAGTTTAAATTATATATATAACATGAAGTATAAAAAAGAGATACTTATGGAAATGTGGTGTAAATTTTATTTAGCCTGGAGATAACTGAAGGACTGTGGATAGGATACTTAAAACATCATGGTAGTATGATTCTTTCTTGTAGAAAATCATTAATATCACTATACTTTGAAATATACAGGAATCCTCAGTGAAGTCAACTTATTTCATGAGTATTTGCAATGGTTTGTAAGGATATGCATAGTAATTACATTTATTGTCGTTTTTGAGAATTATCTGGATTTCTTGAACTGAACAAGGTTGATTTATCGCAATTGAGAGTTCTTGGAGAACAGTTTCTCAATAATCTCTCAGGTCTTGAGGGATTTTGATTCTGAAGAGGTAGGAAGAGTATGGATTTTTTCTTATCAAGTAACTTCTGTAGGTCATAAAAAGCGTCTTTCTTGGGATAAAGTGCCCCCCAAAGTGACCCCTCAAACATATCTCTAAACTCACCTATTTCCAGATTTAATTCAAGTTCAACCCTTTTTCGGTTTCACATTGACCTTATCTAATCCGATGTTAATCCATAATAAGGATTCGAACCCACATTATTTTCATCTACTTTTCAAACCTGAACGAAACCTCATCCTCCCCCAAATCCGTCCTTAGAAAGGATGGTGGAGTGACCTTTGGAGATTTCCCTGAGTCCATCTCTCCTAAATTCATCACCTTCAAATCTTGAAGGGTTGTTGGGTCTGAAGTAAGTTAAATACTATGATATTCATACTTACCACAATCCTCTCTCTTGTTCTCCTTTACCCTCAAGTTTTCTCACAGAACAATCAAATTACAACTTTCTCCAAGTCCAAGAAACATCTTCTAAAAGATCTATCAAGAAAATCCAATTACTCTCTACTGCGGTTGTTCCTTTGAAGGTAAGACTCCTGACTTTTCTTCATATGGATATATTCCAAAGAAAAATAACAAACTGGTAAATTGTATTGAATGGGAACATGTTTTCCCTGCACATGCATTCGGTAATTCATTCTCAGAATGGAGAGATGGTCATCCCAAGTGTTTCAAGAAGAATGGAAAGAAGTTTAAAGGTAGAAAGTGTGTAGAAAAAGTGAATGAAAAATATAGAAGAATGCAAGCAGATATGTATAATTTTTACCCTGCAATAGGGGAAATCAATGGGAGAAGAAGCAACTACTCAATGGCAATCATTAATGGTGAGAAAAGGGAGTTTGTGAAATACGATGTTGAAATAGAGAATAAAAAAGTAGAACCAAAAGGAAATATCAGAGGAAAGATTGCAAAAACATATTTGTATATGGACTCTGTTTACCCTGGCAGAGGAATCATTTCAAATAAAAACATGAAACTCTTTAATGCATGGAATCAAAGTGACCCTGTAGATGAGTGGGAATGCGAAAGAGCAAAAAGGATTGAGAGAGTACAGGGAAACAGTAATGAGATTGTGATGAAAGATTGTTAACATAGATTAAGAACGTAATCCTTCCTAAAACCAACCCCATCATCTCCTGTGTGCAACACCCACTAATTCTTCACAAGTCAGACACACTCCAAATAAAATACCCTGTTCTTGTAATAATTGGTTGCCTGGATATTTTTTCTGCTGAAAAAATAGGAAAATCAAAATGAGACAAGGGAATATTTTCACGTAGTTAAGAAATCAGGTTTTCGTGCCATATAAAAGAAAATTGCTCCGATCATACTGATGATCCCAATGCTCAGAAATGCATTTTGGTAAATTCCATAGTGATCGACTACTATGCCACAGATAATCGGTCCTCCCATCATTCCAAGCATCACGACGAGGGATGAAATCCCCATGATCCGTCCAAAAGATTCTGGTCCAAAATAGTCGGCACGGATGGCCACCATTTGTGGGCCACGGATACCCCAAGCCAGACCGTGAAACATAGCGAACAAAATCAATAGGAAGTATTCATCAAAAAATGCAAGTATTAACATCCCGGTTCCATGAAAGATCATGCAGCAAACACAGATTAAACGCTTGTTGAAACGATCTCCAAGGTAGCCGCCACAGACGATTCCTAGGATCTGAAAAATGCTTATAGTGGAAAAAACCAATCCCGCGGAAGTGAGCCCCATTCCTAGTTTGTGTGTCAAATGGGGAATGAGGTGCACCAATACCGTCGATACCGAAAGCAGAGCAATGCTATGTCCTATTGAGATGTACCAAAATGCTGAGGTCCTGATGGACTGTTTCCAACTTGGTGATGGAGCCTTTTTGTTTCTTTTCTTATTACTCAAGGATAAATTGTCGGGTAAGCCTCCATCCATCACATCCTCTATATCTTCAGGTCTGTTACGAATGCCTTGAACTATAGGAATGCCTATAACCAGAACGATGACCCCTGAGAAGAATGCCATCATTCGCCATCCTTGATGTTCCAGTCCCCAAGCCAGCATCGGGACACATAAACCTCCCAGACAATGACCTAAATGAACGCAGGACACCGCTTTGGTGAGATGCCGTTGAAACCAGTTTACCATGGAAACCATCGTTGTGAAAGACCCAAGACTGATACCTATTGAAATTAAAAAAACTACGAAATAATAGACCAATATGGATTCCACCTGTGTCAGAAAAACCAGTCCCAGGCCGAACATCAACAGACTGATTCTAAGAATCAGACGTGCCCCATAACGATCAACCAGCCACCCCTGAAGCGGCCCGAGAAGACCGCTTTCTACGCGTGTCAAAGCAAAAGCGCCCGAAAGCAATGTCATGCTCCAGCCAAATTCCTGATGCAAAACCACAGTATAAGCTCCGTAGCTTTGCATCCAGAGCAGAGAGCAGATAAATTGGACAACTGCAGCCATAATAACAATCCACCAACCATAATAAACAGTCCCCTTCGGCTTGAAGAGTGCTCTCAGTTTGCTTGTCGGAATAGATAGAATGTCAGAAGAAAAGACAGGCATAAGAAAAGATAGGTGTAAGAAAACTTATAAAATCAAAATTATCAAAATAAATTAGTCAACATCCCTAGAAAGTTTTTTTATTGGGGTTTTACAAAAATGAACACATTAAAATCAATTCTATCATCTCCTATGTACAACTATTTGCTTTAAGCTGAAATCTGTGAAGGCTGAAACGTCGTGCTGTAAACCGACTAATAAGTTTGGTTTTGAAAGCAGCGCTGCTGCCTAACTTATGCGCTAAGTCGGGGCAGATTATTTCTGATAAGTATTAAAACGGAATGGTGCCAGTTCTTGTAAACGCAGAGCACGCCCCGGACGGTTGCCGGTGTGTTCACCGTCTTTCCAGACTATTCGACCGTTGACCATGACTTGTTCAATGCCCTGCGCGGGACGAATGGGGTCATCGAAAGTGGCGCTGTCTGTAATAGTGTCCGGATCAAAAATCACCAAATCTGCATAGTTTCCGGCTTTAAGTATGCCCCGCTCCTTAAGGCCAAAACAGGCTGCCGGTAAAGAGGTCATCTTCCGTACCGCTTCTTCCAGACTGAACAGCTTGACATCCCGCACATAATGTCCCAAAACCCGTGGGAACGTTCCCCAAAGCCGTGGATGAGGGTACACGTCTGAAGGCAGTCCGTCCGAACCGATCATCGTATTTGGAAAGGACAGGATACGGCGCACATCTTCTTCGTCCATCATGAAAAAGATTCCACCGCCAGGACTGAGGGCTTCTACAGCTTCCTGTTCACTCATCGCGAGTTCCTCGGCAATTTTAGATAGTTCCCTTCCTGCAGCTTCAGGGAACGGTTCTGACCAAGTTATCAAAACCCTCTCTGGCAGTAAATTACCCATGGCTGAAAGTACGGTAGATCCGGCGGTATAGGGATAAGCGTCAAGTCCAAGTGGCTGCCCCTTACTCGCCTGATCAATCAGTGTGAGAGTTTCAGCAGAGCGTCCGTGACTGGGAGCTCCACTGCATTTGTGATGCGAAATCACCACCGGAATTTTCGCTTCGGCACCAATAGCAAAGGTTTCACGCAAAGAGTCTGCAATCCTTTCACCTTCGTCACGCATGTGAGTCGTGTGTAAAGCTTTGTGCTCAAAAAGGGCATGAGCGAGTTCGATTACCTCTGAGGTTGGCGCAGCGTTTGCGGGAGCATAAAAAAGTCCGGTACTCATTCCGCAAGCACCGGCTTCCAGGGAATGCTCCAGCAATTTAAGCATCTTCCGGATTTCTTTTTCAGTTGCCGGACGATCATAAGAATCCATGACGGCTGCCCGGAGGGTGGTATGTCCAACCTGGCAAACTGCGTTGAGGGATGGAGGATTTTTAGTTAATGCCTGAAGATACTTGCCAAAATCGGCAAAAAATTGATCCTCGCGCTCAACCAGTATATCGAGTGGAGGAGGTGGACTTTTGTCAATTCGCAAAGGTGCTAGGCTGATCCCGCAGTTTCCTGTAACCACTGTGGTTACGCCCTGACTGACCTTGCAACTCATCTTTGGGTCAGAGAGCAAAACTCGGTCATCATGGGTGTGTGTATCTACAAATCCGGGACAAACCGCTTTCCCAGCAACATCGAGTTCACGACCTGCCTGAAGATCTCCCAACTCACCCACCGCCAGTAGCCGATCATCCAGAATGGCAAGATCACCGTATTGAGAAGAAGCGCCTGTGCCGTCTATCAGACGGGCGTTACGCAGAATAAGATCAGCTTTTTTAGTTTGAGACATTTAATTTTTTAGCTACTGTTGTTTAAAATTAAAGACAAAAGCTCAGGAAACATGAGAAACATAAACCTTAAATTATATGATAAAATATCAAAAATATACTAACATATTCACATAATTATCAACAAATATCCAATTTGGCACGTCACCATTTACGCGAAGAATTCAGCATATCACAAGGTCTTCCAGAAATTCAGTCAAAAACACACAAATCATCCATGGCGGACAAGACCTGACAGGAGAAGCGGTTTTTAACCCGAAGTTGGGCACATCGCCACTCCCCAAATTTAACTTAAACCCTGTGATTGTTTTATTGGGTGGATATTTATGAGCAGGCAAATTAAATTAGAATTGCTTTTTATTTAACAATCATCTTAAGGAACCTAATTTCTCCTCAATAAGTTGAACGTCCGCCACTCAAATCGAAGACTCCTCCGGTAGTGAAAGAGTTTTCTTCAGAACAAAGCCAAGAAACCATTGAAGCTGCTTCTTCAACTTTTAAAAAACGATTTCGAGGTATTTTGCTTAACATATACTGGATATGTTCTTCACTCATCTGTTCAAAGATTTGGGTTTTAGCTGCAGCCGGTGTTACACAGTTAACAGCAATATCATAGTCTGCCAGTTCTTTCCCAAGCGATTTTGTGAGAGCTATTACTCCTGCTTTTGCAGCGCTATAGGGGCCAGCATTGGGATTGCCCTCCTTACCAGCAACAGAGGCTATATTTACAATACGTCCATAGTTTTGTCCTATCATAAGAGGAGTTACGGTGTGCAAACAGTTGAAAACACCTGTTAGGTCAACACTTATCACTCTTTCCCACTCCTCAGGTGGGTATTCCCAAATTTTCCCTGATGGACCTGCAATGCCTGCGTTACAAATAAGAAGCTCAATACTACCAAGAGAATTTTTTGTCTGATTGGTTGCCTTTTTCACAGAATCAAGATTGGTCACATCCATAACCACATATTCTACATTTCCTTTTGAAGCTAGAGTATTTGCAGTCTTTTTTACTAAAGTTTCATCACGATCCCATAGGCTTACTGAAGCTCCAGACATTAGTAAGCGTTCTGCAATTGCTAAACCTATGCCTTGGGCTCCACCTGTTATTACAGCACTTCTATTTTGCAAATCAATTTTATTCATAAAAAACCTCTAAAGTATTATTATTAGAATTGAAAAAGAGAAACTTCAGCATTTTCATATAATTTCAATATGTATTTGACACATAATTATATCCAATCTGAATGAATAGTCCTAGACGATACTTTAGATGTTGCAAATTTGTTGCAATTAAACGATGAAAGTTGACTTATTAAAACACTTCAATGCCTGATATTTATGTACTTGACGAGGGGGATTTTGGAAGTAAAGGGCCTTTAAAGTTGACTTAACCTTTCCAGCAAGTGCAACAAAATTGCAACAATTACTTCATTAACACTTTATGCCACTGAAGTAATATATTGTAAATGCTGGTGGGTCGGCGGGGGCTCGAACCCCGTACCACCTGATTAAAAGTCAGATGTAGTGGGTAAACAGGGAGAAACTGCAACAAATAAGGATAACAATATCAATATTATAAAAGCTCTTTACTATTGCTGCATATCCCCTAATATGGCCTGTTTTTGTAAGCTAATGGCACAAAATTGGTACAAAAGTTTTCCCTCACATGCGCACATGCGAAAGACAATATAGATGCCTTTAACCTTATGTCCATTTTAAAGAGTCTACATCCCCCTGACAAATATCTAATGGGGAGTGACTGACTTTGAAGAATTAGTGGTACTTACAGGGGATGATGTGACTGACCTTGTC
>Ga0310124_10000930_pt1 | contig 20740 bp, 22 predicted proteins | sample CB11b_AW_Bot5_MG_FD_203507 | JGI IMG/M metagenome (GOLD analysis project Ga0310124, IMG submission 203507) | Marine microbial communities from Western Arctic Ocean, Canada - CB11b_AW_Bot5 | ecosystem: Environmental > Aquatic > Marine > Oceanic | place: Canada: Western Arctic Ocean | collected... | reverse complement strand
CATGTGCTGCGGGTCACAGAAGAATCAATCGATGACGGCTGGCCTTGTTGGTCTTTGAGCAATCACGATTGTATGCGAATGATCAGCCGATTTGACTGTTTTGGAGAGCGTGATGGTTTTCAACAAACGATGCTTTTATTGCTTTTGTCTTTGCGAGGAACACCGATTATTTATTACGGCGAGGAGGTTGATATGCAGGAATATGAAATCAAAAAAGATGAGTTACGAGATCCTCAAGGTATTCGTTTTTGGCCGGATATCAAGGGTCGCGACGGATGTCGGCTTCCGTTTCCGTGGGATTCAAAATTGACGAATCAAGGTTTTAATTCTGGAACCAAACCCTGGCTTCCGGCTGTAAACAAATTGTCATTGGATCAAGCAAAAGCAGACTCAGGAAGTACTTTTCATGTTCTTCAAGAAATGTTGCAAATACGCAAAAAATTCCTAGCACTTCAAAATGGAAGTTATCGAAAAATATTACTGGATAGAGATTGTTTTGTTTTTGAAAGAAAAACAGAAGATGAAACCATGCTGATTGCCGCCAACTTTTCTACAGAAGAGCAAAGTATTAATTTGCCATACAAAGTCACAAAGGACCACACTCCCAAAGCATTTAAACGTTTCTGTACCCTTAAAAATGAGCTTTTGACATCACCAGCATGCAGTTATTTTCTTGGTGAAAAATAATTAGTAATTTAAGCATATTTGCCAAAAAAATTTTATAGCAAAGCTGGTGTAGAAAGTAATACTTTTAAATTCAAAAAAGCAATAGTTGCTTTACCCCTCCAGAGCGGAGCAGTGCCTGTAATTTTGTTATCGTTGTAGATTTTGACATGAAATCCTCTTCGTGTACTGTAAAACTTTGTTGTGTTTCCAAATATGTTCCGCTGTGCACCCAAACTCAGATGGTCACTCCACGACACATTAACTCCGCAAAGGCACTTCCCTTCCTCCAGACCGACAACAATAAGCGATGCAAACTATATAATTTGGTCATGGTCCAAACATAAATCTATATTTTACCTAAATCAGAAGTGCGGATCGCTCCCAATATATTTGTAATAGCTCCAAGTTGAGAAGATAATAGTGGGTTATCACATTCAGCCTTATCAAAGATTAAAAACAATCAGCTATCACAAACATTTGAGAAAATACTTAAAATCATAAGTGCTCTTAAAATAGATATTTCAGATTTTTTGACTTTTATACAAAATAAAACTCCACGGACACGTCAGGTATTTACAAGAAAAGGGAAAGGGGAAATTCATGAAACAATCATTATTCTTCTATAAAGATACCCCAGACACACATAGACAATTAATCCAATTATATTATGCAACTAATTAATTAATTTTATGAAGTTAGAGACTGCTTTACAACCATATTAGTAAAGAACAGAGCAGAGATTAGTTTTACAGTGATTTTGTATTGCAGTCCATAATCAATATGTTGAGACACTTTTGGGTATGGCGGGGGGGTGGGGTGACCTCTCTGATATGAGCAGATAAAACCCTGTTTTTAGCTGTTCGATTTATCATGGATGCGTCTCTAGTACTATTTTTAAGAAACAATATCAAAGCTACAACGATCAGAGATATTTGGACTAAATCGGATGTCAATACTGGGAGTTTTTACGATTACTTTAGCTGTAAAGAAGACATTGTCCTTATGATCATCCAAGAGATGCATTCAAACAGTCAAAAAACGAGGACTCAGGATGTATATTTTGAAGAAAAAGAGCTGGGACTCAACCCAATCGTGGAGTAATGAAAGCGGTTTTATTAGATTCATAGAATCGGAACAGTTAAACCATCTTGATCGCATTACGTGAGGAGTATACGCTGAATCAACAATACAGGAAACTGCTTTTACAAGAAGAAATCGAGAATGTAAAAAACGTAATAAAAGATATCCAGGATTTGGTAAACTTGAAAAATTAAGACGAGTCATGGCTGGAAATTATAGCAAATTTTGTAGTTTTCACTATTGCGTTCATGCCATTGAGAGGATGGAATATGAAAAAACATAAAATTGAAGATGTATCAGAAGTCATTGTCGATTTATTGCTCAATTCTCTCGAATGAAAAATTGAAAAAAGCATTGTTGTCATATACCTTTCTGGTAGTTTTTCAAAAGGTGCTCGCGCGAGTAGTTGTTTCAGCGGATGGAATCTACCTCATAGGTCAACGACTGATAATGGTAGCGCCGTCTCATGGGGAAAAGCTGGTGACGGGCATCGATGGCCAGGGCGATGATGCGCGGGGAGCGTTCATGGATCCTCTCCTCGTCGTAGGTCTCGACACCCCATCCCTATACGCCCAAGAGGGAAGTCCGGCGGTGAAAGCTTCTTTTTGATTAAACATTTGGTTCCTTTAATTACCAGCTAAGAGAGTATAACTTAACTTTTTGATTTATATTAAGCCATAATTGAATCTTGTTCCCAACGATTCCTGAACCTGTTAGTAATCCACAAACATATATCCCAAATGTTAGCTAATGCTTTACCTGTAGATGGTTCAAATGGTTGGTACTCAGGAGGACCAAATTCAGGATTAATCGTAATAAAACTTCTTCCTTGATCGTTGCAACTTTGGATGACTCTATCCCACCAACCTTCAAAACGTTCTGTCCACTCAAGCCCCATTCCCACTCTTGGGTCTGGTACTTGAGGTCCATTCTGATAGCCAACTCGAGCATGCAAGTGATAAGTTCTTGGTATAATAAAATCCATTAATTCTTTGTATCCGTCTCCGCGCATATTTCCTTCAGAAACAGTCGTGAAATGACTGAAATCACCAGTAACATTCATTTCTGGAAATTCTTCCAGATATTTTTTTGTTGTCCAAGGAGCATATAGCAATCGTGTTTTATGCGTTTCATAAAGGACTTCAGTATTTACGGTTTCAGCAATTTTAAATATATTTGAAAAAAAATTACAACCACGATCAAAATCCCAAAAGTCTCTACCAGGATGACAGTTAATTAGAATAGGTCTTCTATTAATTAATTCATTGAGCTGTTCTTCAAATTCTTGCACAGTATCACAAAAAACCATTGCAACATATTCAAGTCCTAATTCATCAATATAATCAGCAAATTTTTCTGCCTCCATACCTATGTTTGCACATTCTACTCCATCATAACCCGCATCTTTATACTTCTTAAGACGTTCTTTTGGGCTTCCATATCCCTCCATACCCCAATCACATTTCAAATACTTGATTTCCATTTACTGATCCTAGGACTAGAATTTTTCAAAAAATTAAATTTTCTATAAAACGATATATCTTTTTATTCCAATTTACAAGAGTCATTTTACGTAAACAGAAAATCTGGCAACTCCTTTAGTGAATTGCATCCAAGCTGTCCCATTGTTGTCTTTAACTCTTCTTTCAGCACATTCATCACGTGATCTCCTCCTCGCCGGTCAAGCGCCCCCACCGCAAAAAGGAAAGGACGTCCCATCAGAACAAAATCGGCTCCCAAGGCTAGCATTCGAGCGATATCGAGACCACAGCGAATGCCGCCATCAGCAATGAGGGTGGCTTCTGGACCAACGACAGCCCGGATTCTAGGCAAGAGGGATACAGACGAAGGCGAGGCATCGAGTTGACGACCACCGTGATTGGAAATGACCAGACCATCAGCGCCTAAATCCAGATAAGTCATAGCCTCTTCGGGATCAAGCACCCCCTTAACTAGCAATTTTCCAGGCCACATGGCTCGAATTTCCTCAAAGAGTAAGTTGGTAATGTGTAGTCCCATCCGCTCTTCAATATATTTGCCAGACTCTTTAATAGATTTAGCGACGTTGTTCATGCCTACACCAATGTGTGAAAAGCCATGCTGCTGATAGGGCAGTATATTGACAAATTGCGGTACACCTGCCCGCAGCATTCGCAGAGACCAGTGCGGATGTGTGACCATCTGCCAGACTGTTTTCATGTCAAAACTCGGTGGCACCGACAGACCATTGCGGATATCGTGATCACGGCGTATTTTTTGAGGCACATCGACTGTCACCATTATGGTATCGTAACCGGCTTCTTCACATCGGCGCAGTAAGTCTTTGCGTATCTCAGGGTCCTGGGGTGTATAAAGCTGAAACCAGGTGTTATCCCCAGCAATCTGTCGGATGCTCTCTAGGCTGTCAGTGGCTAATGTACTTAAAGTGTAGGGGATATTATGGGTCTTTGCTGCTTCTGTCAGAATGGCCTCAGAATTGGGCCAGATCAGACCAGACAGGCCAATTGGGGCAACTCCAAACGGTGCATCGTAGTCGTGGCCCATCAGTCTGCAGCCAATGTTTGGCTTGTCAGCGTCCGCGAGGTAGCGGGGCATCAACTCAACGTCGTTCAAGGCTTTCCGATTTTTCTCTAAGGCAACGCCTTGGCCGATGCCGTAGATTAGATAATCGCGCATAAAGCTAGGAATACGTCTCATCGCCTTGGCTTCCATATCAGCAACACAGGGGTATAGTTTCTCAATATTCATTCTGATTTGCCTCTAGTAGGAACGATTTAATAATTTTTACTGTGTAACTTTTTTAAACTTTGGTGAGCACTGCAAGAAGTGCAACTTGACCTTACCGATTGGCAACAATGCTATAAAAGCTCCTCCTCCATTGCCACTTGAAGATATTGACTACAAACAATGGAAAGCTGTCTTGGATGTAAATCTAAATGGTTCTTTTTTATGTACCCAAAAAGCATTCAAGATTATGAAGTCTCAAAAAAACCAAGAGGCGGGTTTATCATCAACAACGGGTCTATTTCAGCACATGTACCACGACCTTTTTCTTCGCCTTATACTGCGACCAAGCATGTAATAACTGGTCTGACTTGTTCGACATCTTTTGATGGAAGAAGATTCGATATTGCATGCGGCCAGATCGACATAGGAAATGTGGACACTGAAATGACTGCTCCAATGGAGGAGGGTATAATCCAAGCTAATGGTAAAATTTCAGCGGAACCTAGAGTTGAATATACTACCCTAAAACCATTCTTAATGAGAAGTGTATTTAAATCTTTTTGTTGTAATTTCTGTAGTGATGAGATTGTAAATCATATTTGCTCCACAAGAACTGAGAAGCAGGAAGTGTTAATGCAATCATTTCGTTTGCGTTTATTTTATTAAAAATATTACTTAATGATAAATCATCTTTTACTTAAGTTATATCATTAAATCTCCACCATTAATATCCAGAGAAGCTCCAGTTATATATTCTGCTTCATCTGATGACAAGAACAATACTAGAGAGGCCACTTCGCTAGCCTTGCCTAATCTTTTAATAGGAAAAGAATTAGCATACTTTTTAATGTCATCATCATTAATGGTGTTTTTTACCATTTCTGTATTAATAAGTCCTGGGCAAACAGCATTAACTGTTATTCCATATTTAGCTTCTTCGCTAGCAAGATGACGAGTAAACCCTAATATCCCTGCTTTTGCTGCTGTATAATGAGCCCCTCCGACGGTTGAGATATTCTTTCCTGCGCTAGAAGAAAAATTAATTATTCGTCCCCATCCCTTTTGTCGCATAAATGGTATGACTGCCTGAGAAAAAAGGAAGGTTCCTTTAAGATTCACTGAAATCACCCAATCCCATTCTTTCTCAGAAATATCAGTAACTTTAGTTGGTTTCAAAACACCAGCATTATTAATCAGGATTTCTATTGAACCGAAATCAGACATTGTTTTTTCTATTACTTTATTAATATCTGATTTAGAGGTCACATCCCCAGGGGCAACGATCGATTCTCCACCCATATATTTGATATCATCAACCGTCTTCTGAGCTTTTAATTCATCAAGATCATTGATAACAGTCCTAATTCCGATTTCAGCAAAGGCAAGCGCACAGGATTTCCCCATCCCTTGACCTCCTCCTGTAATAATAGCTGTTTTTTTCTTTTCCAATTCAACCTCTGACTGAAAAGATACTATTCTTATTTATTTCCTTTTTTCTTAAATAAAAACCAATATTCAATTTCATTTCAGTATAATTAGCTTTAAATTGGATCGGATCTTGATCTGCACCGTTTTCACAGTTTACAATCAATTCTGATCATCATGCATTCCGTTAGACTAATTTTGTTAGCAATGTTAGCATTATTATTAACAAAATAGTAATAATAAACGGTATAGTAACAAAAATGCCACAAAGTAAGGACAATCAAGAACAAGTTTTGTTGATGGAAATGGTAAAAATAAGCACTGATTTGATCAAGTGTTACTGAATAGTATTGAATATCAGGGCTGAGGGAAACCTATATGGACCGCTGATAATTTGCCTCGGACATGCTATAAAATATTTGCAATGGAGGAAAGATTTCCATGCTTGGCATTCCAGAGAAGGAAATGGCCTTTGATTGGAATCTTGAAATTTTCAATATGATCTCCATCAAAGGCATTTATGGACGTGAAATGTATGAAACATGGTACAAAATGTCAGTTATGATTGAAACAGGGCTTGACATTTCTCCAGTGATCACTTATCGGCCTCATTATACAGAGTTTAAAGAAAGATTTGACGTCAAGTCTGCCGGAAAAACAAGTAAAGTGATCTTAAAGTGATGATATTTGTGAAAACTTCGATCCACAGAAAGGAAGAAACTGATGTATGGAATGATCAAACAACATTTACAACATGAACTCGGAGCGATCCGAGATGCCGGATTGTATAAGAGTGAGCGTATCATTGATTCTGCTCAGAACACCCGAATTTCGGTTCCTCCAGGAGGGCCAGTTCTCAATATGTGTGCCAATAATTATCTCGGATTGGCTCAGCACCCTGAAGTCAATGCTGCGGCACAGCAAGGATTGAAAGAATGGGGGTATGGGATGGCTTCCGTCCGTTTTATCTGTGGGACTCAGACCATTCACAAACAATTGGAAAACAGGCTCAGTGAATTCCTGGGGACGGAAGATACCATTCTGTACCCTTCCTGTTTTGATGCCAATGGCGGACTTTTTGAAACCATACTTGGCCCCGAAGATGCCGTGATTTCTGACGAACTCAATCATGCCAGCATCATTGATGGAATACGTTTGTGCAAAGCCAATCGGTTTCGTTACAAAAACAACGATATGGAAGATCTTGAAAAGCAATTGGAGAATGCTCAGGCGGCGGACACTCGTTTCAAATTGATTACGACCGATGGGATATTCTCCATGGATGGCTATATTGCGCAATTGGATCGGATTTGTGATCTCTCAGAAAAATATGAAGCAATGGTCCATTTTGATGATTGCCATGCCACCGGTTTTATAGGAAATCATGGACGCGGAACCCATGAATATCGGAACTGTATGGATCGTATTGACCTTGTAACCGGAACCTTGGGGAAGGCCCTAGGGGGCTCCAGTGGCGGTTATACTAGTGGCAGAAAAGAAATCATCGAAATCCTTCGACAGCGCTCCCGCCCTTATTTATTTTCCAATACAGTGGCGCCTCCCGCGGTTACCGGAGCCATCAAAGCACTGGAACTCCTCACAGAATCCACGGCACTACGGGATCAATTGATCAACAATGCACAATTCTTCAGAAAAGGCCTGAGTGAAGCGGGTTTTGATCTTCTTCCAGGAGAACATCCCATCATCCCGGTGATGCTCTATGATGCAGCAACGGCTGTTGAGTTTGCAGATAAAATACTTCAAAAAGGAATCTATGTGATCGCGTTTTCGTATCCGGTGGTTCCTCAGGGTAAAGCTCGTATCCGGACTCAAATATCGGCGGCTCATAGCCAGGAGGATTTGCAGTTTGCTCTCGAATGCTTCAGGGAGGTTAAAAAAGAAATGGGGCTTTAATTCTTCTAAACTCAGAAACGGAAAAGATTGAGTTTTACCAGTAATTTCTCCAGACGTTTTCCGGAGGCTTTGGGGTTGTGGTGGTTTTGCTCCTTCTTTTCCATACGCCAACAGGGTGGGCTTGTCAAGGTTATTACTAAGGAAACGACAGCAAGCATCAATTAGACTAACTACTTTCTGTATCGATGGGTGGGGCCTGTGTGCTCCTCCCGGGGAATATGTGTGCAGTGCCTCACGCTCCCTCACTCCTCATGTTTAGGCAACTACTGGCTGATGAAGATCCGGAAGTCACTTATGAACTGGCAAAATATTTTACTTCAACAATGGTTGAATTCCAAACCAGAATTTAAAAAAATAAATCATGTAGTATTCATGTATCTAAAATATGGTGATTTCCACCTAACCTGACTTAAATCGAACCAAGAAGCACAACAAAACCCAAACCTCTGATATTCAACAATCATCACTTTGAAAAAAAATAAAATCCCAGTAAATATCACTCTTGACTCTCTAAATCCTAGCAAGTATTTTCGGATCTAAATTTAGATTTTACTATACTTCCAAGTAAGGGGGGATCGGTTTTTATTCACAATTGCTCCATATTTTGGTATTGCAGCAGATCTCTCAGTTTTTTCCATTGTACCTTTTGCTGCTCCCATTGGTGATTTAACTTTTCAAATCATTGATGTAGAACCGTGGCTTTTATATATTTTTGCCATAACTTCACTGGGTGTCTATTATACCGTAATAGTTGGATCCAGATCCAACAGCAAATTTGCTCTGCTGTGGGGGACTCGTGCTTCCGCTCAAATGCTTTCCTATGATGTTTTCATCGGTATCTCACTCCTTGGCATCTTCAGGGTTTATGCATCAACTCAAATCAGCGTGATTATGGATTGACAAAATACCTACTGGTTTGGCAACCTGACTGCCAAATGGTGAACTTTCACCCAATCTCTGGCCTTTGTCCTGTTTTTTGTCACCATGATTGCAGAAACCAAACGATCCCCTTTTGACTCCCCTTAAGGGGAATCTCAAATTATTGACGGATACTTTTTGGAATACTCTGTAATGCGGTTTGGTACATTCATGTTGGGGAAATATATTGCCGTGTTCGGAGTGTCTGTCTTGATGGTGATACTATTTTTAGGAGGACACCTTTATTCCCTGACTACATTTATGTAAAAGAGCTCCTCAAGCGTTAGAGACGATTTAGTAAATCTTCAAGTTAGTCTTTCTCACTATTGTTTTCTGTTGGGTGCAACTCCAAATTCAATGGACCGTCCCCAAATTCCGTTTCGACCAAACCATCATGCTGGGATGGAAAACATAGCTTCCGGTGTCCATGGTGAATATGCTGCCCACAGCAGTCATTATCTTGTTGGCTAATTGATCCTTTTCCCTATTAGACTAAATACGAGTCAAGAAACTAAAAATAAAAACAGTCAACCGTGTCGATGGATTCCAAGAAGCCCTTTACCTTCCTGCCATTTTTATCGGTCTGAGGCTGACTGTGCGCCATTTTTTAAGAAATATGTTTGGCGGTCAAGATGTCGTGACCATTCAATACACTGAAGAACAACGTCATGTTTACTCACGCCGAAGAGGACGGCATCCCCTGACGAGACGGGAAGATGGGTTCATCAAATGTGTGGCCTGCTACATGTGCGAGACCATCTATCCGGCACATTGTATTTATATCGAGGCTGGCAACCATCCGTATTTGTCAATTGAAAAATACCCTTTGATTTTTGATATTTATGAATTGTGCTGTGTATTTTGCGGATTGTGTGTGGAAGCTTGCCCCAATGAAGCGATTTGAATTGACAACCTCTTGATTGCAATAGCATATTCTTTCCGGAGCAGTTTCGATTATACCCTTGATTTGTTCAAATACACCTATCGTCCCAACAAACAAACCAAATATATGGACATCCCTCTTCCCAAAACTGAAGAAGAATCCCTCCCCCAACTCTCGTGGTATTCTATCCACTTGAGACTATTGAACTACACGCTTCGTTATTGAGCCATTTGTACTGGTAATTGTCCAAAGACACCGGTGTTGCGATTCCATACTGTACGAATCACACGCCGGATTACATAGCGTTTTTCCTGGCTGGCTTGAGCATAACGATTGGCAGTGACAATCAAGATTTGCTCATCAGTAGTTTCTTTTGCAACTAATAATAAACCTAGATGGCGGCAGTCAAACTCTACTAGGCTGACCTCACTCCATAAACCGATCCAATACATTTCGCGTGATACGATCGACATAAGGGTTCCCACCTGCCAAACCCCAGGCCCATTCGGTAGTGCCTACAGAAAACACTTCCCCACGTCCCTTTTTGAAGGTACCCATTGTACCTTGACCTCGCCTCGCCCGATCACGATTCTCTTTGGTATCGGCCCCATAAATCCGTTCAGCAACATAAGAGGCATCAAAATAACCCAGCCTTCCTTTAAGATCTGTGTTTTCAGATTCACCTAAAGAGGCTGGAGCAGTGGCTATGATTTCAAAGTAGAGGGAGGTCCCATCTTCCCCTGTGGGTATCGGCAATCCATCCCTGATCGTGAAGACGCACCCATCCAATTCGTAGCCGCACAAAACGGTGTCTTGCCCAAAGACATCCCCATAAAAAAGATCCGTTCCTTCAAGTGCCCAATGATCGGGGCGATGAACGGTATAGCCTCCAACACCCACACTCACAGCCAGACCGATTCTAGCGTAGCCTGCGCGTGTGAAAGTTGTGCCCATCATCTGGGTTTCAGGCCTACCCGTCATCGGATCTGACCACATGCCGGACATATATTTTTCATTCTTTGTGCCAACAATGGGGTCTTTCTCCAGGGTGTCATATTTATAACAGACCATCTCCTGCCCTTCTTTGTTAAAGCGTACCTGCCAATAACTTACGTTCCCTGACATGAAAAAAGCCTTGCCACCTTGTTCTGTGAACGATTCTACTGCATCACGCTCAGCCCAAGTCCAGTACTCATCGTGACCGACACTCAGATAACATCGATAGGGGAATAAACACTCAGGGTTTTCATCCAGATCGCTCTGGACATAATAATCCAACTCATAGCCATTTTCTTCAGCCCATTTCACAAACTGCTGTTCCCAATTATTGAGAAATCCTGCACACGGATCCCAACCAGGAAAATCCAGATCCATTGCCTCTTCAAGCACGAAATCAGCCCTCCCTGAATTTGCTTTAAACCCACGAGGCTTACTCACACACAGACGCAACCCCACAGGCGATGCAATCAAATAGCGGGAAAATGGCCGCTTCATGGACAGAACAGGGCTCCTATCTCCTTTTACATCAAGTACGGGTTTTCGAATGACGGTAGGATCATCGGTCCCATAAAGACACATCCCTCCCCAGGAATTATAGGCGTGGTAGGTATTGGTTGCGAGGACAAGGGCCATTCTTGCTTGTTTTCCTGGAACTGAGTTTTTGATTACTACAAAATGCTCACAATCGGATTGATCTGCAATCAGTTGGACACGGTAATAACCACTCGCCCATGCCAGAGGGACCTCTAGTTCGAACGAGACAGGCCATTGGCAACCAGTTCTGTAAACATCATCAGGGATATCTTGTGGAGTTGCCGCATAACCATCCTGTTCAAAGACAACGACTTCCTGAGCCCCAACACGCGAAATCCTGCAAGAAAATGCTGGTTCTGGACTGGAGACACGGAACCCAATGGTTTCGCCAGGCAAAAAACTCAGCTTGTCCGTGTAGCACCAGATAGAAGATTCATAGTAAGCTCTGTCACGTCGATTGACCATTTTGAACTTATTTAATTTAATTGAAGGGGTGGGTAATCTGGACTGTCTAGTATTTGTCCGTCAGTGAAGGAAGGGTTTTTTAATAATTCATTACAACCAATTTTATTTTTATAAGTCACATCATCCCCTGTGTATCTGATGGAATAGGCAATTCTGTCATCATGAGAACTATTTTCAGTAGAAGCATGTAAAAGATAACCACTGAAGAACATGATATCACCCACACTTAGAGGAACAGTCTCAATGTGATAGAGTTCCGGATTTTTTTCAATATCTGGGACCGGGACATTGTTTTCGTTAATTTGATAAGATAAACCCCCTCCTTTATGAAAAGCTTTCGGTTGAAAAAGCTTTCCCCACTGATGGGATCCCACCACAAATTTTAAGGTACTGTTCAAACTGTCAACATCATTCAATGGAATCCAGCATGTCAGAATTTTGCTGCCTTCAATCGGGAAATAGGGCATGTCATTGTGCCAGGGGGTTGCCGTCTTTGAATTCTTTAATTTAATGAATGAGGAATCATTGTACAAATTCACTTTCTTTGAATTCATGAGGAGGGAACAATATTGAGGAATGATCGATTTTAAACAAAATTCTTTCAGATAGTCATTCTTTTGCCATAATTGTGCAGAAGTATAAGCCGTGACAACCCCTTCCGTCTCGTAGACAAATGAATATTTCCCTTTGGCAGCGAATTCCTTCTTCAGTTCTTTTCGAATCTCACTAACAATGTAAGGATTCAATTGATTTTTTAATCTCAAATACCCATTTTCATGATAATTAATCAAATCCTGCTTTGAAACTTTCATAAGTGGCTCAATAAGATAGCTTCCGTATTACTTAAATGTTGCATCATTAAATTGTAACTTTTTTTCTGGTCACCCTTTTTCAAAGCAGAAAATATTGCCATATGTTCATCAATGACCTGCAACATTCTTTTTTTATTGTTTTTTACCGCTTCGATTCCCATCAGATGTTGTTGATCTCTTAAATTTAGAAGAATTGACTTGATTTGATCATTATCTTGTAGTGATGACAAATAAAGGTGAAATTCTTTATCAATTTCAATAAAAGAAATCTCATCAATTTTTTCATAATAATTGATTTGCTTTTTTAACAAAATTTCAATTTTTTTGAGATCTTTTTTGTCAATGTTATTACAAATTTTGTTAATGATTAATCCTTCCACTAATTTTCGAATTTCATAGGCATCTCGAATTACATTTTTTGTGAAAATATTTATTTTTAATCCTTTTCCAGGAATATATTTGACAATATTTTCTTTGCCAAGTTCCAACATTGCTTCTCTGACAGGAGTTCTCGAAACTCCCAATAAATCAGAAAACGTCTTTTCATTATGGATGACATTGTTATCCAATTTTCCTGTCAAGATCATTTCTTTGATCACATGATAAGATTTTTCTTTTAAGGATTTCTCACGCTTTATTAAAGGCCAGTCAGTATTTTCCATATTAATCTTAATTTGAATTAAATGAATTTACAGACTAAGTGTAATAATGAATTTCTAATAATAAACAGCCTTTGTTTGATTTGAAAGGTCCATGGTGCACCCCTGGAGGCCTGCAGGCATAAGTGTTTTTATAAAAAAATGTTCCCCCTTCGCCTTTCTCATCATTTCCTACAATCAAATCGCCTTCCAGCAAATAGACTTCCTCCCAATATTCATGAATAAACGGTTCTGTTGTATAGGTACCTGCCGTAAATCTTAATAATCTTGTGCGGTTTCCAGTTTTATTGGGTTCATCTAAATCTCCAGCTAAAATTTTATGTTCGATTCCTTCAGGATAGCCAGGGGGAACCTGCCATCCAGCATCTAAATCAAGACTTTTAAATTCTAAGTGTTGTTTTATCATAACCTTTCCATATTGAGCTTTAAATTATTATAAGGCCATCCTTCCGCCATCAACGACCATCGTATGGCCATTCACAAAGGAAGACAAGGGGGAGGATAACCATAAAACCGCCTCCGCAATTTCATCGGTATTCCCAGAACGTCCAACAACATGATTGGAGAGAAACAGCGGATCTGTATCATGGACTGCTTCCGCTTTATCTTGATTGATGTTGGTTTCAGTCCATCCTGGGCAAATCACATTGATTCTGATCGGAGTCTTCGCATATTCTAAGGCCGCGGATTTCGTGAGCCCGATCACGCCATGTTTGCTGGCTGAATAGGCGGCTTGATTTCTCACTCCATGTAAGCCTGAAATAGAGGACGTGTTGACAATCACACCAAAATTTTGTTGAGACATTTGTTTCAATTGATATTTCATGCAATACCAAACCCCATTTAAGTTGGTATTGATAACATTCAACCAATCGTCTAATTCACAATTTTCTATTTTATTGATCGCTCCCGTGGTTCCGGCATTATTGAAGGCATAGTGAATTTCTCCATATTTACTAATAATCTGAGCAATCGTCTTTTCTACCTCTTGATGCTGAGAAATATCGGTACGAAAAAACTCTGCACTATAGCCGTTTTTGGTGAGATTTTCAACTTGAACTTCGCCGTTTTTTTGATCTCTATCTAAAATGATGACCTGGGCTCCATTTTCCGCGAATTTCGTGGAGGTGGCCTTGCCAATCCCATTCGCCGCTCCTGTAATGACCACGACTTTTTTATCGAAACATGTATACATTTTAGTCAAACAACCAATGGTTAGGGTTTTGGATTAACAATTTTTCTTTCAAATCGATGGATTTGTATTGTTCATAAAGAGGAAAAATATTTCTCAACAAATGATCATAGCCTTGTCCACCATATTTTTTCAAACAAATTTTGAAACAAATATCTTGTGATACCAGCAATTTATCGACAAACCCATCATCAATGAGTTTTTTTAAAAAAACAATTTTATCAACATCTCGGTAAAAGGCAAATCCTCGACTATCGATTGTAAATTCCATCCCGAAGCTATCATACTCGATAAAAACACCTGTTTTGGCAAGATCAATCTGATAATCATAATCATCTAAAGCTAAATCCATATGGCACAAGACCACTTTATTGAGATTCGCCCCTTCACTGTCTAGAATTTTAATAACATTCAGTCCTTCTCTCCCTTTCATGTTAGAAAGATGGATACTGATGGGGTAATTCCCTTTCTTATGGCATCTTGCCGCAGCACGTAACACTTTTTCTTCATTTTTTGTGACCGTTGTGCTGGTTCCAATTTCCCCAATAATACCAGCCTTGATATTGGTTTGCTCAATCCCTTCTTCGAGTTCCTTGAGCATAAATTCGGACAATTCCTCAATTGATGCATCATTGATATGGGGGGGATGGCTGGTTTCAACATAAAAACCTGTTGAGGTGATGACATTGAGACCCGTTGCGCTGGAGAGGTGTTTTAATTTGTCAACATTTCTTCCCATCCCACAATTGGTGACTTCTACGATGGTGTTGCCTCCTTCATTTTTGAAGTAATTGACCTCATTGATTGCTTCAGTCACATCGTCTAAAACACAATTGCTCGGGCTCAGATAAGGGTCTCTTTTAATTTTCCATAAATTTTCAAGAGCGATTTCTTCCCCATTTTCCTCAATCGCATTGAAATTAGACTGGTCCAAAAATAAATGTTCGTGGACTAAAGTTGTGCCGAGGTCTTCTTTTTCAATCGGGCCATTGACCGAATTTATCGTCATGATTTCACACTATCGGAGGAAGGACATCATTTCCAAATAGTTCAATACTAGTTATTGAATTTGAAATAGTTTTTTAGGGTTATTGATTAATAGGTTCTTGAGAGAACTGTCTTTTAATCCTAAGGTTTTTAAATTTGGTATTATATTTTCTAGAAAATGTGAATAACCCATGCCACCAAATCTTCTTAAGCCTGTTTTGAAACAAACATCTTGGGAAATCAGTAGTTGTTTTTCGTAGCCTAACTCACATAATTTTACTAAGGCTTTCATTCTAGGATAATCGGAAAGTCCTCCTGCACCAGGAAAAGCATTGTCAAAAAAATCAGATTTGCCAAAACAATCGTAACTGAGATAAATCCCCTGGTCTAAGAGGCTTTTGTGATAATCTAAATCAAAACAGGTCCTGTCTGCATGGCTTAAATAAAATTTATTCAAGTTTACTTTTTCTTGTTTCAACAATGCAATATAATCCATACCACATTTGACAAACCCGTTTCTTTTTTTTACATCAATCAAGGCCGGGTGTATGGTCATCGGAACATTCGTTTCTTTTTGAGCAAGACAAGCCGCCAAGATAACTTTTTTTTCAAGTTCGGTGTAAGGGTCTGCGCTGCATCCACATTCCCCAATCAAGCCAGCCTTAATATCCGTCTTCTCAATACCATCCTTGATCTCACTGATCATGATTTCAGCCAGCTCATGAATGGTCTTTTGTTGAATATAAGCAGGGTAGGTGGGTTCCAAATACCACCCTGTTGAAGCGATGACATTGATCCCTGTTTTCGCTGAAATAGTTTTCAGAGAATTGATATCTCTCCCCATACTGATATTAGTGACATCCACAATCGTCTTACCACCAAATTGATGGTAACGTAATAATTCATCAATAATGAATTTGTTATTGTCGAGCACCAAATTGTCTTTTGATCTGGTGGGGTCCCGTTTTAAAGCACCTAAATTTTTAATTTTTACTTTGTCATGAAGTATTTGATCATAATCTTGATTGATTGATTTTGCGATGTTTTTTGTGACATTGAAACTTTTTGAATTTATTTTTCCTGCAGATGCCATAAAACTGATATCCACATGGAGATGTTCATGCATCAAGACAATGCCTAAATGTTTAATATCAAGCTGACCTAAAACGGTATTGATTGTTTTCATTGCTTATATTCTCGTGATTTCATATTCTAAGGATATTTTCATACCTGAGGAGTTGCTGAGTTCGCAGTAAAATTTATTGGTATAAATGATTTGATCAGGAATGAGGGGAGGCGTTCCGCATAAGATAATGGAATTATTTACGTCAGATTGTATCTCTTCCTTGACAAAATCAATAATTTCTTCGGGTTTCATAAAAATTTCAAGAGAAGCCTCTTGATACAATATTTTTTCATTTCCTTGGGCAGCCCAGCTTTTTAAGGTTAAAGACTTCCATTCTTTGATTTCTGAATAATCCCAAACGACATCGGATAAGACGACAGGGCAAACTTGTTTTGATTTTTCGACATCATGTTTTTCTATTCCTCGGTCGGTATGGTCACTGGCAAGGCCTAGATAGATTTTATCATTTTGCAACAAGAGGTAATATTCCACTTCTCCTGAAGTGTCATCTGAAATGACACGAATGCCTGTATTGACGGCAGGAGACAAGTTAGCCTTTTTATACAACATGGGGGTTTTGTCAGGAGGGGTGACCCCAATTTTTTTCAACTCATCGATATGATCTTGGAGGGCTTGTTGGTCGCTGGAGGTGTAACCACAGATGTAAATATTTTCAATCTTCGCTTCTAAATTTATTAATTTGTCATCCAGTAATAATTTAAAGTTATTCATAATCCCTTATTGGTTGTTATAATTGAATTCCACCACTGATGTTTAGCGCTTCCCCAGTAATCGCTCCCGACTTTTCTAATGATAAATAATAAACCAGATTGGCGACTTCCTCTGGCTGGATAAATCGTCCAATCGCATTCGATTCTTTTTCCAATATCGCCATTGATGAAGAGCTTTCCGATATCTCAAATTTTAAACGGTTTCTGAGCATCGTCGTATCAATCGGCCCTGGGCAGATGGCATTGACCGTGATTCCATGTTGAGCGACTTCGAGAGCAATTGTTTTTGTTAAACCAATCAAGCCATGTTTAGAAGCGCAATAAGCGCCTCCGTATTTAAATCCGGCTTTACCTGCAACAGAAGAAATATTTATAATCCGCCCCCATTTCTTTTTGATCATTCCTGGTAAAAAGCACTTGCTCAATATATAAGGAATTGTTAAATTAATTTGAAGACTAATTTCCCAGAAATCATCATCATATTCATGAATCATTTTTGGATTCACTCCGCTTCCAATACCAGCGTTGTTGACCAATATATTGACGTACTTATACTCAACGAGTATTTCATTAATCACTTTTTCTAAATATTTATTATCATTCAGATCTAAGTGAATTCCTTTGACATTCTGATTTAAATTTTTTAACTCTTCTACCGTTTGAGTTAATTCCTTTTCAGCTTTGTCAATGAGGATCATCATCGCTGTATCTTTTATGAGAACAGATGAGATTGCTTGACCAATTCCTCTGGCACCACCTGTAATTAAAGCTATTTTTTTCATATCAATCTGTAAATTAAATGCTTCCTTCTCCCTTACTTAAAATAAAAAATTTAAAAGTCCATTTTATGACTCGTAGTGGAACTTATAAAGCAGTCGATGGGATCAATTTTAATATTTACCCTGAAAAAACCCTGGGTCTTGTCGGTGAAAGTGGTTGTGGAAAATCGGTTACCGCCAAATCCATTCTTCGCCTGATTCCACCGCCTGGAAAAATTATATCCGGTGAAGTTTTGTATCATGATCATAAAGAAATCGTTGATTTATCAAAAATTGATCCAGATGGTAAACAAATCCGGAATATTCGTGGAAATAAAATAGCCATGATCTTTCAAGATCCAATGTCTAGTTTGAATCCGGTTTACACGATTGGTGATCAAATTATTGAAAACATCAGAATCCATACAAAAGTTGATAAATCGACCGCCGAAAAGAAAGCCATTGAATTACTCAATTCCGTTAAAATTTCGTCCCCTCACCTAAAAGCCAATAATTTTCCTCATCAATTTTCAGGAGGCATGCGCCAAAGAGTGCTGATTGCCATGGCCCTTTCATGTAATCCTAATCTTCTTATTGCTGATGAACCGACAACGGCCCTTGATGTAACCGTTCAGCAACAAATACTAGAGCTTTTCAATGAATTGAAAGCACAATATAAAACGGCAGCGTTGTTTATTACCCATGATTTAGGCGTCATCGCAAAAATTGCAGATTTTGTTGCCGTGATGTACCTTGGTAAAATTGTCGAATATGGCCCTGTTGATGACATTTTTAGTAATCCAGCTCATCCTTATACAAAAGGTTTAATAAAATCTACTCCCTCCATTTTGGGATCCAGAAAACTAAAACTGGATACAATAGAAGGGCAAGTGCCTACTTCAAATATTGAAATCAAGGGCTGTGTCTTTTACAGTCGTTGTGAATACGCAACAAAAGAATGTCAGCAGACCGCACCTGAGATGGTAAAAATGAAAGAAGATCATGTGGCTGCTTGCCTGAAATTAAACTGAAAGGTTCTATGTTAAACAACACACCTTTAATTGAAATCAAAAATTTAAAAGTCCACTTTCCTGTTCGCCAAGGACTGTTGCATAATATTACCGGTTATATTAAAGCCGTTGATGGCATTAATTTTTCAATCAATAAAGGAGAAACACTGGGTCTGGTTGGAGAAAGTGGTTGTGGTAAAACGACTACTGCCCGTGCTATCTTACAATTAATCAAACCAACGTCTGGTGACATTTTTTTTAATTATTATGACGAAACGCTTGAGCAATCGCGGATTATTAATCTTCCAAAGATTTCCGAAACAGACATGAAGAAGGTCAGAAAGCAAGCTCAACTGATCTTTCAGGATCCTTATTCTTCGTTAGATCCTCGAATGAAGATTAAAAGTATTATTGTCGAACCTCTATTAATTCATGGCAAGTTAAACCAAGCTGAAATTGATGCTCATTTGAAATTATTATTAAGCGATGTCGGCCTCAACTCTGACGTTCTGGAGCGCTATCCTCATGAATTTTCAGGAGGGCAGCGGCAACGGATTGTCATCGCTCGAGCCCTTGCGCTGAACCCCAGTCTGATTGTTGCAGACGAACCTGTTTCTGCGTTGGATGTGTCCATCAAAGCACAAATTATTAACCTCTTGAAAGAATTACAAAATAAATTTCATCTGACGCTCTTGTTTATTTCTCATGATTTATCGGTTGTTCGTCATGTCTGTGAGAATATTGTTGTCATGTATCTTGGCAAAATTGTTGAAATTGGTAAAACTGAGGATATTATATTTTCCCCGCAACACCCTTATACAGAAGCCCTGCTCTTATCAGTGCCCATTCCTGATCCAAAAATTGAAAAAAACAAATCATTCACACTAGGGGATATGCCCAATGTGGTTGACATTCCTCAAGGTTGTAGTTTTCAAGACCGGTGTCAATATTCACAAGAAATCTGTCAGCATGAAGACCCCCCTTCAGTTGATGGTGGCAATGGCCATTTTTCCTTTTGTCATTTTGCCAATTCAATTGATCTGAAATCCATCGCAAGTTGATCCGATTGGTATTACATAAAATCAGGCGCCAGTTTGTCCCTCAATCCATCTCCCATCATATTCAGTCCAATCACAAGTAAAGATAAGATGGTTCCTGGAATGATACAAATCCAGGGTGAAAAGCCTAAATAAGGAACACCGTTTCTAATGATATTTCCTAACGTGGGAGTAGGAGGTTGAATTCCCAAACCCAAAAAACTCAAGCCCGCCTCTACCATGATTGCTTCGGATATAAATAAAACAGATTGGATGATTAAGGGGCCCGTGATATTTCTCAGGACATGTTTATAAATGATGTAAATCTTGCCGCCTCCAAAAGATAAGGCGGCTTCAATAAATTCATTTTCTTTGACTGTCAACGTACAAGCTCTCGCCATTCTTGCAAATCGTGGAGCCTGTGCAATCCCAATGGCAATCACTAAAGGAGTAAAACCAGAACCGACTGCCGCGATGATTAACAAGCCCATGATCAATAATGGAAATGCCATCAGAATATCAACGAGCCGTTGCACTAAAAGATCAACCGTTCCCCCATAAAAAGCTGAAAAACAGCCTAAGGGTAAGCCGATCAGGATTCCAATGATAACTGATAAGACTCCGACTGAAAATGAAATCTCAACAGCAATGGAGACTCGGGCAACTAAATCCCGGCCAGTATCATCCGCGCCAAACCAATGATCCGCGTTTGGCGCTAAATATAAAAGATCAGAATCTTGTGAATAAGGCGAATAAGGCCAAAATATGATCCCAATCAGTGGAAGTGAGATCAGTAAAAAGATAAGTGTTGATCCTA
>Ga0310124_10000929_pt1 | contig 20745 bp, 16 predicted proteins | sample CB11b_AW_Bot5_MG_FD_203507 | JGI IMG/M metagenome (GOLD analysis project Ga0310124, IMG submission 203507) | Marine microbial communities from Western Arctic Ocean, Canada - CB11b_AW_Bot5 | ecosystem: Environmental > Aquatic > Marine > Oceanic | place: Canada: Western Arctic Ocean | collected... | reverse complement strand
GTGCTGGTATGCGGCTATCAGTTCCTCATCGGTGAGACGGATATCGGCACCCACACGGGTCAGATGGATGTCCTCTCGAATGTCGTCAGCAAGGCCTTCCAGAATCATGTCGAGGAAGGCGAGCCGCTTGCGCGGCTCATCGCTGCCGACGAACAGCAGGTTGCACTTGTCACCAGGCGCCTTGGGGCCGAGGAACAGAGTTGCAGCACGCCCTTTCTCGTATGGATCTGAATACTCCAATTCCGTACCGTGCGGAACGATCGCCGTCAGCTTGTCAGGGAACATCTGCTGCACTTCGGAGCGAGTCGCGTCCGAGATGCAGATGAGCAGGTCGGCTCGCTCCAATCCCCCCATGAGGTGTTCGAGGTCACGCTGACGAGCACGCCCGACCTCAGCGTCGCCCACCTGAACAGGCCCCTCTGAGAGGTTGACCACCCTCGGTGCGATGTGGAACAGGTCGTGAATCGTAACCGAGACCGGGAGAGGGGATTCCTTGGGCACCAGATGCGCCTGCTCCTGGTCGCTGATGTGCAGCAGCCGGGTTCCACTCTCCTTGGCCACCTTCGCCGCCTTCAGCACGCGTGCAGGATGCCCTCGCCTCCGCCGATAGTAACGAGCGGCCGCGCCACCTTCGAGTTCATGCTCCACGACCCCATGCAGGGAGAACTCGGGAATCATGCCAACCGTCAGCCTGTCCACCAGGTCATGATGCGCCCTTCCAAGCCCGCTTGCGCGGGGTAAGGCACCGCCGCGCGCCACCAGAACCGGGTGCGCCATCGGCGCGGCGAGGCCACGCCGATATTAAACGGAGCAGCGAAACGGCGTCCATGGGCGAGAGTCAGGGCCACATGAGCGGCGCGCGCCCTCGGCTGCTAGTGGTGAAGGGCACATTCGAGCAGTTCGGTGGGGCGGAACGGGACCTGCTCAACAACCTGCCTGCGTGGACGAAGAGGTTCGAGATCACTCTGGCGACCCTCAATCTGCCAGATGAGGGACGCAACGCTCTTTCCGCCGCCGGAATCGAGTTTCTCACGCCCCCCGCGCCTTGGGTGAAGCCGACTGGAGGATGGGCAGAATTCAACGCGCGCGCCAGCCGGCAGGCGCAGCACCGCTGGTGGACGATGCTCAGGCTCTCCGAACAGGGGACGCGGCTCACCGACGTACTCGCTAACATCGACGCAGTGCACGTCACCAGCGGAGTCGGGTCACTGGAATTCTGCGAACTGGTGCCCAACGACGTTGCGTTGCACTACCACTGTCTCGAACCGCACCGCGGACTCTACGAGGATGTGCTGCACAGGCGCATAGACGGTACACCGAAGCGCAACCTGACGCTCACACGCCTTCTACTGGGTCGCCAGCGCGGGCGGGACCAGCGAATGGTCTCACGGATCGAGCGACGGGCATTGGGGTCCATCTCAGGAAACTCTGCTTGGATCCAAGAACGCATTTCCTCCGTCTACGGCGTGGAATCGGGAATCCTGCTACCCACGGTCGACATCTCGGTATGGGCAGGCGAGCCACCGGAGCAGGCCAGCGAGTATGTCGTAACCATCGGGGGAGCATCTTGGGTGAAGGGCACTTGGGAAACACTCGAGATGCTGTCTGGAACCGGAATTGCGCTCTACCTCATCGGCGGATGCAAGCCTCGTGAAATGGGCCTCCTACGTAGACGCGCTACTGAACTGGAGGTCGAACTCGACATTCAACCGCGGCTCTCACAAGAAGAACTGGTGGCACTGGTCAAAGGGGCGCGGGCGGTGGTCAGCCTCGCTCACGCAGAGCCGTTCGGATTGACTCCGATCGAAGCACAAGCTGCTGGAACACCCGCTCTGATGGTCGCTGAAGGTGGATTCCAATACACTGTCACAGACGGTGTCAGCGGAAGACTGCTGCCACGCGGAGACTGGGCCGCATGGCACGAGGCCTTGGATCAGGCTGCTGACCGAGATACGCGAACCGTGTGGGCAGAAGCGGGGCGAGAGAACATCGCCGGCATGGGACTCACCCCCAAAGACCAGGCGGAGACACTCGCGGGCATCTTCGCCGGATTGTGGTCCGACGAGGAGGAGTGAATCACTCGGCGAGCATCTCGAAGCGCTTGAGAACCGATTGATACTCCTTGATGCTGGCACGGATGACACCTTTCTGTCCGGATTTCAACTCAGTGATCTCCTCGTTGCGCGATTCAGGGAAGGCGATGGCCACCTCTGAGTCACCTACCTTTCCGACGACCGTCTTGCCGTACCTGAACTCCTGATCAAGGCCAATCCCCGTGGTGTGCTCCACCCGTTCGATCACCACCGTCAGGTCCCAGGACATCTCCATGGCGGACTTGAGTCTGTTCGCCTGTTCTGAGTAAGTGAGCATTCCATCTATCTCCTGTCCTAGAGCGACGAACTCGTCTGAATCACCGACCCCGCCAGATACTGGTGTCGGTTCGGAGTCCGGCTCGGGACCACCCGTCGTCGGCATCTCCGGAGCATCCTCGACCGCATCGGATTCTGGTTCTGGTTTCGGCTCTACCTCGATTATCTCAGAGACCTGTTCCCTCACCTCATCGAAGCCTACCTCGCCATCTTCGAGAATCTCCTCAGCTCGTTCCGGAACTTTGTGCGTCGCCGCCCAGCCCGCTGCTGCAGCGGTGATTGCAGCAGCCGCTCCGGCCGCCGCGATGCCCTTGCTCACACCACTGTCAGAGGATATGCGCCCGGCTTTCTCTTCAATCGAATCAAATTTCACACCCAGGACTCCCCTGAGCCTGTTCTTCTGGTGGTCCGAAAGACCGGACATCCGCTCCTCGAGATGAGAATCTGCGAGTGCGCGCAATTCGCCGATAACGACATCCGGATCCTCAGCGAGTCCCTCTACGGTTGACGCGATAACCTCGATTTCCTCGTTGATCTCAGCCAGTTCAGAGTCACTCTCCACCTCAGCCTCCACCTCGACCTCGGGCTCCTCCTCAGTTGGTCCATCATCAATCAACACCTCAAAGGAAGCGCTAGCTAGTGATTCATACCCGTTGTTCACCAAGTAATGAACAACGTATTCTCCATCTGGCATACCATCTGAAAAAGCAACAGTGCCATGAGTGCGTCCACTTCCAGCCTCTTTGGAGCCATCTATGTAGAGCCAGTTTCCGTGATGGTTGTGTTCATCTATCGACGCTCCCGACTGATAGATTCCAATCCAATCAGATGGATTTCCGGGGCTGTTTTCGAATGTCACTGCGATGAGTTCTTGCGGTCCGAAACTCTCCTTGCCAAGGGTTACTGAAGGACCGGAGTCGGGCTCCGACTTTGTCAGCGCGCCCCATGTCTGGGATCCTACCACTCCATCGACGGTCAACCCGTTGTCGGTCTGGAATTTCACCACCTCCCCGTAGGTCAGGTCGCCGAACCTTCCGTCAACAGAGAGGGAGGCGCCGTGCTCGTTGAGCAGTTCCTGCAGTTTGCGAACCTCGTCACCGGACGACCCCTTCTCGAGATGCTCATCGTAGTGCTTGTTCACAGTTCTCTGCAGTGCAGCCATGGTATTGGGTCCGGCGATTCCGTCGACCGTCAACCCATGGTCGGTCTGGAAGTTCCTCACTGCCCTGTCGGTCTGGTTACCGAATGAACCGTCCACAGGGATTTCAGCGCCAAACTCGTTGAGCTTTTGCTGGAGAAAACGCACATCCTCGCCCTTCGACCCCTTCTCGAGATGCTCGCCCTTGCCAAATGAGGAGGCCGAGCTGAGTTGTGACCATGAGTCTTCATCTCCACGAAATTCTGTGACCTCTTCCCTGAATGCGGATGGAATCGATGCCAACTTGACCTTCCTCACACCATCGAGACCGATACCCAGACCTACGAGGAGTGGCGCAACCGCAAGGAAGGTCAGGAGGAGCGCGAGCGGTAGCCACCAACAGGACTCGTTGAAGGTCACCCACCAGAACCAAGGGAGCTGCCAGACAAGTATCGCGAAGGTTAGCCAACCAGGACCAACAAGAAGGCCTCCAGCAAGCCCCCCCCACATCTGAGATTGGGCGTCCTCTCGTTCGCCCATGGTTGACCGAGCGTGTGGACAGTCAATACCGTTGTGCCGTTCATTTGATGGACCAGTCGCTACCAGAGTCGCCCATGAAGCCGGTCCAGAGCGTCGCCATCATCGGTGCCGGTAACATGGGCAGCGGCATCGCGCAGAAGAGCGCACAGGAGGAGTTCGACGTCCAGATGGTGGACCGTGAGCATCAGTGGGTGGAACGGGGTGAGCAGACCATCTCCGACTTCCTCTCAGAAGCGGTCGAGCGCCGCATCTTCAGGCCGGAGCAGGTGGAAGCGATTCAGGCGCGCATCACAAGTGTGGTTGGAACGGAGAACGTTGACCCGGACACCGACTTGGTGATCGAGGCTGTGTTCGAGGACTTCGACATCAAGAAGAGCGTCTTCGGAACCTTGGACGACGTGTGCGGAGCAGCCACCATCTTGGCATCCAACACATCCTCCCTCTCGGTAAACGACCTGGCAATGGCCTCCGGACGTCCGAATCGTTTCGTTGGGCTGCACTTCTTCTACCACCCAGCCAAGAATCGTCTCGTCGAGGTCATCCCCGCCCAGTCGACGAGTGCTGAGACCCTCGCGCGCACGGTGCAGTACTGCAAGACGCTCGGCAAGGTGGTCATCGTCTGTGCGGACCGCCCTGGATTCGTCGTCAACCGCTTCTTCGTCCCTTACCTCAACGAGGCCTGCCTGCTGCTCGATGAGGGCATCGCCACAACCGCCCAGATCGACGCCGTCGCCGCCAAGGCCACCCGCGCCGGCATGGGTCCGTTCGCGCTGATGAATCTCACCGGGCCACCGATTGCGCTGCACGCCAACGACTACCTCGCTGAGCAACTCGACTGCCCTCGGTTCACGGGTGCGGACAGTCTGCGCGCGCTGGTGGAGGCTGGTGAGATGTGGGAGATCGGTGAAGAGGCAGAATGCGACGATGCGACAGCCGCCGTCATCTCCGAACGACTGCTCGGACAGGTGTTCGCGGTCTGCTCGCAAATCGTCGCTGAGCAGGTATGCTCCATGGAGGATGTCGACCGCGGCGCCAAGGTCGGATTGCGCTGGGCGGGCGGTCCGTTCGAACTGATGAATCGCATCGGCATCTCTGAGGCTCACCGGATGGCAAGCGACTACGCCGATCTTGCGGGATTCGAACTTCCGGACCTGCTCGCTGTACAAGCCGAGACCGGCCAGCCATTTTCATTCTCGTACATCGACACCGAGGTCGACAGCGGGATTGCGACTGTCAGACTCAATCGGCCAGAAGCGATGAACGCGCTCAATGAGACGGTAATCGCCCAACTCGGGGAGGCACTGGAGGGCATCAACGGCCGGGATGACGTGCACACTATCGTGCTCGAAGGTGCGGGCAAAGCGTTCGTCGCCGGAGCCGACGTGAAGTTCTTCGTCGACAAGATCCGCGCAGACGCAGTCGACGACATCCACGCGTTCACTGCCGAAGGACATCGAGTGCTCGGTCTGTTGGAGGACTCTCCCAAGACGACCGTCGCGCTCACCACCGGCCTCGCTCTCGGAGGTGGACTCGAACTCGCGCTCGCCTGCGACTACAGGGTGGGCACTAGGCGCACCACGTTCCGCTTCCCGGAGACGAGTATCGGCATCTACCCCGGGCTGGGTGGCACACAACGCACACCGCGCATCTGCGGACTTCCCGCCGCTCGCTGGGCTGTGCTCGCTGGCAACTTCGTCGACCCGAGGACCGCACACGCTCTCGGTCTGCTCACCCATCTGGTAGATCCAGCCGATGTGGCAGCGACCGTCACCGAGATCGCCACAGCTGGCAAGCCCGAGAACAAGTATCCGGGAGCACCAGCGGACGCTGATTCTCCGATAGCCTCCTTCGCACAATCGTTCTACGCGGACGCGAACATGCAGACGCTGCTAGCTGGCGGCTGTCCAGACGGCTTCGACACCGAAGACAAGAACGTCGGGCGGCAACTCAAATCACTTGGCAGGGCGGCACCCGTGGCGGTACGGTTGGCGAGTGAACTGCTCAATGAGTCAGCATCAACCACCTTGGAGGATGGGCTCGCGGGTGAGCTCGACAGGCTGCACGAGATCTTCGGCAGCGATGACGCATTGGAAGGATTGTCAGCCCTGATTGAGGGCAGGCGACCAGAGTACAAGGGCGAATGATCCGGGGAAAATGGCATCAACACCAACGGGAGTAGGAAGGACATGCAACCTACCGACGAGTGGGGCAACCCAGTACCTCAGCAGCCGGCCGACCGGGGGGGCTACGCTACTGATCATATTCAGCAATCCCATGTGGCACAGCAACCAGTGGCACAGCAACCAGTGGCACAGCAACCAGTGGCACAGCAACCAGTGGCACAGCAACTGTACGGCCAACCGGCGCAGGTGGTCGTTGGAGCGCAACCGACTGTGATGGCTGGTTCACCAGGAGTCATGGGAGTCGGATTTCCGGCCACCTCGGCAGTCGCCGCGCTCGTTCTCTCGATCCTCGGAATTGTAGGATGCGGTTGCTGCACAGCAATCCCTGGCTTGATCATAGCCAACAACGCACTGGTCATCACAAACCAATACCCAGGTCATCCTGACGCGGGGATGGCTAAGGCGGCCCAAATCGTCGCTTGGATTGTCTTAGGACTGACCATCGCAGCCATCCTGTTCTATGTCATCTTAGGCGGTGGTTTGTTGGCGATGGGAATTGCATCAGAATCGACCGGTGGCTGATACCAGACAGTGATGCGTTGCCAACATCAGGCGGGCGTCTGGGTTCGCTCAGGGTTGCGGCGGTGACTTCGGCCAGTGCGGTGCCTTCCACTCGCTGATGCCGCTCACCCAGATACGAATGAGAGCGTCGACGTTCACGGTCGACCACTCCAAATGCGTTCGGAGATTATTCGTGCAATCGCCTTGCGCCGCTCAGATCGTTCCTGTTCCAGCACGCGCAGACGCTGCGCGTGGTGCTCTACCCACTCTTCTAACCAAACATCCATTTCAGTTCACCTCTACCATCTAGTGTAGTTAATACACTTGAAGCAGTGCTTGTATTTAGTGACTGAAGTGTCGGAGATTAAATCAAGGTGTAATGTCCACACCATGTATGTCCACCCACACCGGAGGGTGATGAATGCCTGATCCACCGATGATTCTGACCGCTGATGAGCTGGAGGAGATCCAGAACGCTATCACCGCCACCGAAGGAAAGGGTACGCAGATCCGCACCCTGCTCGGGGAGCACGCGGATGACGCTATCCATGACGTGAACTGGGAGGTAGAAGCGGCGGTCGAGGCGCTTGAGGTGTTCGCATCACGCTGGACAATTGAGATTCTGGCCACGCTCTACATCGCTGGCGAGCGTCGCTTCAACGAATTGCGGCGGCTCCTCATCGGTATCAGCAGCAGGACTCTGTCGGACAAGTTGACCGTGCTGCGCGAGGCCGGCCTCATCAACAGGATGGTAGTCGAGGGGCCACCTGTCCGCGTCACCTATTGCCTGACTGCACACGGGAGCCGTGCAGGCAGGTTGCTCTCTCCGCTGGTGGCATACATGAAGATCCACCACGGGTCGGTCACCGGAAAGGACTCGTAAGGAGTTCACAGCCATCCTGTTCCTCGTTTGCACTACCCTTCCGCGTACGCTCGTGATACCAACACATTCAATTGGGAACTGCGCTGGAATAGATGTTGATGGCCCTGCTACAGCAATGGCGCGAAAACCATCCTATGCTGGGTATCGGGGTGGCTGGCCTTACCGCTGGTGTCGCCGGATTCGGTGCGTTCGCCAGCTCGCTGCTCCCGTGGAACTGGGCTGTTCGCGGGGCGATCAGCGCGCCGCACATCGCTGAGTGGGAGCATCCCCTCCGACGCCGCATCCTCGAGACCCTGGCGACCAATCCCGGGATCTGTTACCGTCGGCTGCAGAGCCGATTGAACGCCGCCAACGGCACTCTCAGACATCACCTTGACGTCCTGGTCTCACAGCGAACCCTCACCATCATCCCCGTCAACGGTCGCTCTTGCTACTACGCCGGAGCACCAAGCCAACTGGAGATCATCAAGCATCTCGGTGTAGAGGACTCCCGCGCGGCCGAGTTGCTCCCGGTAGGTCTCTCACAGGTGCAGCGGGAGGTCGTGTCCCGTCTGGTCCGAGACCCGCTGCCTCAGAGCCAGGCCTCGATGTCACGCGATCTCGGTCGCAGCCGCGCCTCGGTGAACAGCGCGGTACAGGTGCTGCGACGCAGAGGGATTCTCGCCAACTCTCGCCTCGATCTCGCCTCGCACCTGCAAGGACTCAAGACTGGACGGCTCGACTACGAGTGGCTCGACGAATCCCCGCGTGCCTGCTGAACAGTCAGTTCCGTGTTCGATTCTCCACAGTTGCACGCCGTGTGCGTCCGACGTTAGATGTAGGGCTGATTCACCTTCTCACGACAGCAGGGCTTTGAGCCGTCGTCCGTCCGCCACTCACTGATGCTCGACCTGCGCCTCGAGGAGCACCCCGCTCCCACCGGCAGCCGCGACCCCAACATGCTGCTCGCCTGGCTGCTCGACTCGCTCGGATTGGTCCGGCGCAGGAACGAGGCGTGGGGAGATGAGGCGAACCAGAGGCCGCTGCAGCGTCTGGTGCGCGACCACCTGCTCGTCGACGCGGGTGCTGGCTGGGATGCAGCGACTCTGGCCAACGATCTCGGCATCAGCGGCACCGCCCTGCACCATCACCTGAGTAGGCTCCACGGCTGTCGTCTGGTCGCCAGCACAGCGGGCGACGATGGCTGGCGCCGTCACTTCTTGCGCACCGGCTCGTTCACCGGCGCGCTCGACCTGCTGCGCAGGGAGGTGCGCGGCGTTCTCGAGTTGCGACTCGCTCCGCTGTCCGACTGGCGCACCGGAGGCGGCGGGCTAGACGCGCCTGCAGGTGATACAGGCGTCCCATTCCGCTTGCGCGTGCGCGAGTTGTCTCCGTCTACTGACGGCATGGATGCCCGCACTGCACTGCTCGCAGACACCGGGATGTTCGGTGACCGGGGCGTGAAGATAGGAGAAGAGGTACCGCTGGGGCGCCTCGTCTTCGACGGGCTGCTGGAGGCGGATTCGCCACTCTCACTCGACGAGGGGGCCAGCGAATGGAAGGTCACGCGCCCGAGACTCCAGCGAGCTCTCGACCGCTTCCGAGCCGCAGGAATGGCTACTCGCGCACCACGCCTCGACAGGCTCACGGTGATCCTATGGGATGCGATTTGCAGCCAGCACGGACGGCGAGGTGAGGAATGGCTGCGCGGCAAGGGTGGATTCGGGCGCCTGCCGTCAGATGTCGCCGACTCTGTGTTGGTTGCACTGGGCAAGGGGGAATTCGATTTGGAGGCGTGCGCTGAACTGTTCAATACGGTGCCCGCCGATGACCAGATGCTGCTGCTCAACCTGCTGGGAGGACGACTGCCATACGGATACCAACTGGTCGGCGACAGCGGCGAGGATGTGGCGGCTTCGGTAATCGGACGGGTCGACCGGCTGTTCATCCGGATGATCCGGGTGGCAAGCTCTCTGGAGACGGCGTTGGCCAGCGACGCTCAGGCGTGAATCGCGTCCGACTCTCCGGCGAGGAATCTCTCGACGGCCTGACCCAGTTCGGCTGGATCGCGAAGCGAATGCAGGCTTGCGCGCAGCGCCTTTCCCCCACGCAGTCCCTTGGTGAACGAGAACGCGTGCCGTTTGCGATTCTTGCTTCCTCGTTCAGGATGTACCTCGTCATCGAGTTCGACATACCGTCGCCAGCACCATGAGCGCACCGACCGACTCCGTTCGTGAGCATCCGCACCTGCGGGAATCTCCTCTTCCCACGGCGCCTGCACATCCGTCCATCCCAGATCTCGCTTGATCTCGTGGAACACGTGCGGCCGTCCAATCGCACCACGCCCGATCATCAGGCCGGCCGCACCTGTCATCTCCAGGCACGCCCGCGCGGACTCAGCGCAGACGACATCACCGTTGGCAACCACAGGAATCGAGACCGCCTCGACCACCCTTCGAATCGTCTCCCAGTCGGCTGCACCCGCGTAGCGCTGCTTGAGAGTCCTCCCGTGCACGCATAGGCGCGCCACACCGACAGCCTCCAGCTCCTGCGCCAGAGCAACCACGTTGTTCACGCTCGCCCCCGTACCCAGACGCATCTTCACGGTCACCGGCACTTCGCTCTTCGCGAGGCAACCACGAACCATCGCCAACAGCAGGTCCGGCTCCCCCATGAGAGCGGCACCAGCGCAGTGGCGGGTCACCTTGGGGGCAGGGCAACCGAAGTTGAGGTCGATGAGGTCTGCTCTCTCCTGCAACATGTGTGTGCAATCGGCCATCTCATCTACATCGGAGCCGAATATCTGCGGGATGAACGGGACCTCGCGTGGGTCTGTCTCCACCTTCATCCAACTGTGCGCGTCCTCTCTCGTGAGTGCGGCGGCGGCGGTGAACTCGGTGATCGTGACATCGGCTCCGCATTCTCTGGCGAGCAACCGGAAGGCGAGGTCGGATACCCCAGCCATCGGTGCCAGATGGAGCGGTGTTGGCGTGAGAACTCCTTCCGCGGAGGTCATGTGACTCGTGACCGGTCTCATCCCTATCTCGGTTGGGGCAGCGAGTGGCCGGTGAAGGGCTGTAGAAGCGGTTAATTACAGGGGTCCGGTGGGCGGGCCGCATGGAGGGTGAAAGCGTCCCGTTGATGCCTTACGAGGAGTACCAGTCCAACAAAGTACACATCGGCACCCAGACCAAGAGCCAGGACATGCAGCAGTTCATCCACGAGGTGGCTGCTGATGGCACTGGTCTGCACCTGATTGATATCGAACAGACCGATGAGCGGATGCAACTGGCGGCCAACTTCCTTGGAATGTACGAGGCGCGGGACATCCTGGTCGTCAGCGCTCGACAATACGGTCAGCGTCCGGCGCGCCTGTTCGCTCAGGCCATCGGCGCCCGGTACATCGTCGGCCGTTTCATCCCAGGCACTCTCACCAACCCACTTCTACGCACATACATCGAGCCGCAGATCATCTTCGTGACAGACCCACAGGCGGACAATCAAGCGCTCTCCGAAGCGATAGGCAGCAAAATGCCGGTGATTGGTATATGTGACACCAACAACAACCTGCGCAACGTCGATCTGTGCATCCCGGCGAACAACAAGGGACGGCGCAGTCTAGCGCTCATCTACTGGTTGCTCGCACGTGAGGTGCTCAAGGCACGCGGTTTTATGGACGACCAAACCTGGCAGCACACGCAGAACATCGAGGATTGGGAATCGTCATTCTGAGGCGCCTGTCAGCACTCATAGGGTTCGTCAATGAACTCTCGGCTCGCCCATCAGTCATCATTCAGGCAACCTAGGCCAACGGGCGGCAGCGCTTGAATGCTGCCGAATCGATTTTCGGGGGCGTTCTGTTGAAATGGGGGCGTGCCCTGCTTACCACCGATGAGACGGACACGCTTCCTCGTCAGCGCGATGCTGCTCATCATGCTTGCGAGCAGTACCAGCGGCTGTCTAGGGCTTGTAGCGACGCGGGAGTTGATGGAATGGTCGCGCGGTACTCCCACGACTTCTGAGCAGACTGAGTCCTACACGTTCCAGCACACATTCAGTTCCAATTCAACCGAACTCGAGGCGATCATCCACAGGCCTGCACCGCAGGACATCCTGTTCGACGAACAAGTCAAGGAAATCAGCATCTACTTCCGCGTGCAGATGGATCTCGATGAGATAGGGGAGTTCGGGCTGAACAATCTCACAGGCTCCATCCGCTACGTCCACGCCCGATTGTGGGAACCAGGAGCCAACATCAACACCGACGAACCGTTCTGGGAGGAGAACGCCACCTCTGATCACTATCCACCAATAGAACGACGCTACGCCCCGTTCAAACCTGGTGTCTGGGTACTCGAGGTCGAGGCGCAGGGATACGGTCTCACAGCGCCAATCGAGCAGTTCTCGTTCCACGACGAGTTCGAGGTCATCGTCAACGTCGTGCGCCCCTGCATCCTCTACCCTGAGCAGCCCCGAGGGACTGAGTGCGTCCCGGTGTGAGAACTACACGAGCGAGTCGCTGCAAGAGTGACGGCGGGAGCAGTTGCGGCACTTGCCCGGACGTTCGTGGTTCCGCTGCGCGCCCCCCTCCACCATCAACCGCTGAATCTCACAGATGCTCTCTAGCAACAGATGCTCCTCGTCCTCGGTCCACGGAACCTGGAACAGTGTGTCATCGCTGTAGCGCAGTATCCCATAGGAAGGGCGTGAATTGGTGGTGGCCGACACGAGTTTCAGGTAGGCGAGCAGTTGCATCTTGTGTGATTGGTGAGGCTCTAATGGTACCTTGCCTGTCTTCTGCTCAACAGGGATGTACTGCCCATCGATGATTACCACCTGGTCAGGCCTGCCGCGCAGTCCAGTGGCTTCGTCCACCAGCAACCCGGATTCCTTCTGATCATCCGAATAGGCGAGCGAACCCATGCCCTTCATCCCAGAGGTATTCCGGGCTGACTCCGCCTCGAAGGTGGCCAACAGGCCGCGGTGCAGCCGCCATGCAGCGATGAACGTCCAAGCAAGCGCCAGCACGAACAGCACGAACGTGGCGACGGTGCGCTCGCGGGCGTTGAACAGCGCGAACGCGTGCAAGGCGATAGTGACGCTGCCCAGCATCAGCCACACCTCAGTGCGTCCCGCCTCCATCCAGCCACCTGTAGGCGGGACTTGCAACTTCAGGTCCTCCAATTCGTCGGCTCGCAGATCGTACTCCTCGAACTTGGGGGGTTGGGCAAGCCCGAACGGACGACCGATGAAGCGGCGCCAAGGAAGAGCGAGCAGGAGTATGGCGAGCAGCAACCAGACGAGGGCGAGCAGGGCGAGGTAGCGGGCGAGCCGGGTGGTGTTCTGTTCGTCGACGACCCCCTCACCAACGAAGAAGAAGGCGGCTGTGTCCACCGACAAGGTGACGACTACAGCGAACCACCATGTCCAGATGATCATCTCTCGACGTGCCTTCAGATCAGCGACATGGTAATCCTGGATTGCCTCGTGAATCTTCTGATGCTTGACGATTCCCCGTTCAAGCCCCTCGCCTTCACCACCCACCCCCTCGCGGGCGAGTTTCCATGACAGCGGGCAGTACGTATGCCGCTCCAAGTCACTGGCCGACAGCGGTAGAGGATGTCCCTCGGCATCTATCCAGATGCCGCGGGTGTTGGGTCGAGGAGCGTCGACTTCGCTCCCGTCCTCGCGGGCCTCGAATCCATGCTCTGACTCGACCATCCCGCACCGATGTGTACTGCTCAATCATAGGCGTTGCTCTGACATGCCCGCCACCAGCCGCTCAGGAGGCGTCGGAATCATCGCCGTCCCGCTTCCTGCGGCTGGGTGTCCGTCGTTGCTTCTCGCGACTCCCTTCACTGGGAGATGGCCCCTTTGAGACGGGAGTGTCATCCCCGACACCGAAATCAATGTCATCGCGGGTTTCCTTCATGCCTTCGCCGCCGGTCATGGAGTCAGGAGCCATGTCCACTTTGACCACGTCTCCGGGCAGCACTCCGTCCTCACCGGTGATGTCGTAGATATCGGCGCGTATGTCCGCATCAGATGCTGTGAGGTCGACCTGTTCGTCGAGCAGATGGCGGCGCTCATCCTTCTTGCCGATCATCGCATCGAGGTCGACCTGTTCCTCTTCGACGGAACGACGCAGGGAGGTTTCGGTGATTGTGTCCTCTGCCTCCTCTTCTGTCAACTCCTCCTGAGTAGCGTGCCAGGCAGCGGCTTCGTCAAGTTCCACCTCAGCCCGTGACAACTGATCGTCCCACTCGCTCTCGTACTGCTCCTCGCTCCAGCCCATTGACTCCAACTGTTCTGAGAAATCCTCGGTGCCGAGGACGATCTCATCCTCATCCTCATCCTCCTCGGTCTCTTCTGGCTCAGGGTCGGAGGCGATTGGTACCTCCTTGCGCACCCGCCTCTCGTAGTAATCGCTGATGTCCTGCGTCGCCCCGCAGTAGGGGCAGTGATCCATCAGGTCGGGGATGGAGGCCTCACACTCCTCACAGTCATGGAACTGCGACAATCCTTCGAGAAGGTCGAAGTCGCAGTGAGGGCATTGGTCATCCTCTCCTGTCAGTTCCCCTTCGCATGCAGGACAGTAATCGTAAGTCTCTCGCTCTGCATCACTCTCACCTGCGCGGGTGAGCACCACGGCAGCGAGCAGCACTCCGCCGAGGAACAGGGCGCCAGCGAACAACAGCAGGATGCCGCCCCAGCCGCTGCCACCTTCGTTCTGAACCACCACGCCGCTCGCGGTCACCGACCATGGAGAGGTCCAGGCTGCTACGGTGTCACCATCGGGCAGCACGTAGAGTTCGAACGATCCTGTGCGCTCGGCAGTGAATTCACACAGCATGGTGGCGGAATCACCGGATTCGGAGAACGTGAGCGTGCGAGTCCCGAACTCCTTTCCATGGGTGTGGTCGAGGCAGGTGAACGTCTCTGTTCCGGAGCCGTCGTCAGAGATGATGTCAATCGTGTAAGAATAGGTCTCTCCCAGCCGCAGCGGTGGATTCGGTGACCACGATTCTGTGCCCTGCAGGAAGCGCAGGCGCAGGTTGGTGCGCAGCGTCACGCTGCCGGTGGCAGTGTTGTCATCGCTGGCTGAGTCATAGGAGCCTTCCAATGCCTCCCAGGTGGAGATGAACTGCAGCACCTCGTTCGCATCTCCTGAAGCCGTTGCGGTGAACGTGTAGGTGCTCTCAGACCCGGGTGGAAGCGCCAGCCCCTGTTTGGAGGTGAGTTGAGTGCCATCGAAGGTTGCGTGCAGCGAGCCGGACACCGCTAATATGCCGACATTGGTGACGGTCACGTTGAACGAAACAGGATCACCGGGCATCACCGTGCTGCTCGATGCCGGAGCGAACCCCGACACGACCACGTTGGGCTCGGCGTGCAGCGTGAGCGTGGTCGTGGTCACGTCGTTGAACGGAATCGACTGGGCAACCGTGTCATCCGGATCGATATCGATCAGAATGGTGTAATCGCCTGGATCACTGATCTGCAACTCCTGAGTGGTCAGAGACTCCGACCAGCTTGCCAGCGGCTCCGCTTCACTGAAGTTGACGAAAAACAGCCGGACCAGCCTGTCACCGCCCGCCTCGACGATCGAGATTGCGACCTCGATGGAGGTGTCACCCTCCCCACCCATCCTGAGAATCTGGCCGGACACCGTCCACGGTCCTGCCAGCGCGCCGGTCGCGGTCGACACCAGCACATCTGGGTCGGACTGCGGATGGTGGTGGTAATCAGGGTCTGGAATAACAGTGAATTGGACTGGTTGTACGTTGTTGTTGTTCGATGAATCACTCTCGGTGACACCGTCTGCAGACTGCGAGTTCGCTGTGGCGATCAACTCGTGAACCCCTGAGGAAGGGGCGTTGAACGAGGTTAACACCTGCACTGTCTGATTCGTCGGGAGCATCGCGACCGACAACTCCGCCAGCAAGATTCCGTCGAGTTCGAGAAGCAGATGGCTTGACGCGGCGGCGGCATTTCCCTGATTTTTGATGTCGCAAGTGATGTTCACGAGGTCGTTGGTGTGCATGCCTGTAGCGGGAGATATTTGTAGCGAAGTTATCACCAGATCCGCCAACCCGGAGGCGCTGAACGACCTGTTGACGGAGGCGGTTTCACTCGAGTGGGTGACCTGAAGGACAACAAGGTGTGTTCCAAACGGAACACTCAGCCAGGTCGCACCGACCTGCAGGAATCCAGAGGCGGGCACCACGACCGTTTCAGAGTGGAACGCCGCGTTGGCTGTCGAGTCAGGATGCAGGGATATCTGCACGCCACTGGCCTCTACGTTGGCATCGTTCGTGAGCGTGATTGTCATATCGAGGTCATCGCCTTCCGTCGGGTTGTTCGATGCCAACGAGATGCTGTCGCTGGAGAATACGATGTCACCCGCAACCTCTCCAGACACGGATGCTAGAGCGAGCAAACTCGGAATGAGCAACAGCAGGAGAACCAAGGCTGACGCTCTGCGCATGCACGCATGAGGAAGTGCGCAGCACTTCAATCCCCCGCCCACGCGCGGGCCGCTGCTCTCAGGCCTTCATGTGCGACGATTCCCCTCGTTCTTCGTGGCAAGGGTTGAAGCGGAGGCGAGGCGTCCTGACACCGTTACCATGAGAGGATGCGCCACACGCGTCATACTGCTCGCTCTGGTTCTGCTGGCTAGCCTGCTGGCCCCCAGCACAATCGCTGCTGGTGGAAGGTCCGTCACACCAGACTTCGGCAGCGGACCGGACGAAGGTGATGTCATCGGTGGCTCGTTCACCATCGTGGCGGTCAACACCACCGATGTGGATGCTCTGTTGCTAGAGGTATGGAACGGCAGCGTGTGGGCGACGATGGTGAATCTGAGTTCCAGTCCATGGATCTACAATTGGGACACCACTGGAGTGGTTGACGGTGACTACCGCCTGCGCATGGAAGGATTCGACAGCGGCGCTTCATTGGGAATCAGTCTGAGTGGAAATTTCACAGTCGACAACACCGATCCTGCCAACCTGCAGTTCGCCGTGCTTTCGCCTGACCTCGGAGGCGGATCGGCGATCTCTGACCGCGCTTGGTTCGACATTCCGAGCACCGGGGTGCTGTCGTTCACCTGGAACGCCACCGACGCCCACCTGAGCCATGCTGCTCTCACGGGGGTTCCTGGGCCTGGCGCGCCCTCCAATGACGGGCCCGGTTTCTTCGCCTACCGCTGGGACTGGACCACCGGTTCCTTCCCGGCACAGGGTACATGGACAGCCCAACTGAAGGTGTTCGATACTGCTTCGAATTCAGCTACCGCGAACCTCTACATCGGCATCGACACAGTCGGTCCTGATGTAGGAACTCCTTCGCTCTCCGTTGGCAGCGGATGGACCGATGACACCTCACTCTCGTTCAGTGGGCTGAACATCGGGGCGAGCGACAACGGCGGCTGCGGCATCGATCACTACGAAGTGCGTGATTCAGCCGACTCGACATGGACTGGCATCGGAAACACCGGAGGTGGCTCGATCGCACTTCAGGAAGGTGTGCGCACCATCGAATTCCGGGCTGTGGACCTTCTAGGCAACGCTGGAAGCGCTACCTCAGCGATCATCTCTGTCGACCAGACGAATCCCGTCGCCGGTGGCTGGGTGCTGCCTGAACTCGTCACCAACCTCTTCGGAGGAGTCACAGCGAGCGTGCAGGCGAGTGACGACCGCTCGGGCATCGATGCGGCGAACACCACACTCTACTACGGATTCGACGCAGACGGCATCGGCGACCCACCCGACCTGACCAATGCCTGGATTCAGTTCGGCACCGGACAGACAGCGTCGCTTCCCTCATCGATTGTATGGAGCACGAAGCAGGGGCAGTACCTGTCCCTGAAAGCAGTGCTGCAGGACAATGCGAGCAACAGCGCATCCTCACCTGTGCAGCATTTCATCGTGCTTCCGAGCCTCGATCTCTCCTGGGAGAGCGCCTCGGTGGATCGGCTGGTCGTGCGCGCCGGCAGCGGTGGCATTGTGAACATCACCTCAGTGCTCATCAGCAACGAGCCGTGGACAGGAAGCCCTTCGGTCAGCCTGCAGACCGCGCCGGCCGACAGGGACAGCACTGTCAATTGGACCACTATCGAGACGCGCACCTTGAGTTCCGGTTCGCTGGTCGACCTGAAGGAGACGCTGATCTGGTCGGTGACCATTCTCTCCGCGGGTGAACTGGACATTCGCATCGTGATTGACGGCGATTACGCGATCGACGAGAAGGATGAGGGCAACAACGAGGTCTACGTCGTCGCACAAGGCGCGGAGCCAGGAATGATCGGTGTTGTTCCCGGGTTCATGCCAGACATGCTGACCGTCATCTTGGCGGGATTGTTCATCAGTATCTGGATGAGTCACAAGCGGCGAGTCACTCTTCAGACCAATTGACAGACTCGTCCTCCGCCAGTTCCATCACTTCGTCGGCCTCTTGCTCGTCGTCAGGGTCGTCCTCACTCGACATGTAGCGGCGTTGGCGGCGGCGTGCATCGGCAAGCCCTGGTACCAGCGCCTCGAACTCCACTCCCACCTGGTCGGTGCGCTCCTCCATGTTCTCCAGTTTACGCGCCCGTATGCGCCGTTCACGTCGCTCTCGTTCGAGGCGCTTGATCACCGAGCTGTGCTCTGCTCCGCACAGGATGCGCTCTACAGCCTTGCTCGCCAGCGGCAGACCTTCCTCATCTCCGACCAGTACGATTGTGCTGCCGTAGACCGCCATCTCACAGCCGGAGTGCTCCTCGATCAACTTGCGAATGCGACCGTTCCTGCCGATCAACCGCCCGCGCATGCGCCGCTGTTGGTTGGCCCGCTTGCCGACCCAATCACGCATGTCGACCAACTGGAAGAACAGGTCGTCGCCGAGCAGTCGGAGGGCACGCTTGGGGGACATCCCGCGGCCGATGGCTTTGATCATGTCTGGCAACTTCATCTGCATGATCGGGTCGATATCTTCCCCTTCCCCCCAAATGATGCCAATCTCACCCGACTGCGAGTCGACATCCAAGGCCGCGCCCGACGCCTTCTCAATCGCCCGGCGCGTCTCACCACCTGTGCCGATGAGCACCGCCACGCGGTTCATCGGAATCCGTACTGACACATGCATGCTGGCTGCCGACCAATGACCCCTAATTGAAGTCGGCGGTGCTCATTCACTACCGAGAATCGTCACCATGGCGTCGGCGAGTTCGACTTCCAGCCCTTGGCGATTTGCCCACTGCACCAGACGAGTAGCGTCGCGCACGAGGAATTCATTGGCGTTCGGATGGCTCTCGATGACCGATTGACCGGCGTCTATCACCCACGGCTCACCATCGTGCCAGAGGATGTTGTAGTCAGAGAAGTCTGCGTGGACCATGCCCGCATCGTTCCAGAGTATCCTCAGATACCCTAGCAGTTCGTCGTAGACCGGCTGGGGAGATTCCACATCTGCATCGCGCAGGCGAGGAGCGGGGCCGGTGTCGTCACCGACGTAACTCATCACGAGCACGTTCTTGAACAGGGCGAACGGTTCAGGGACACGCAGTCCAGCCTTGCGCATGCGCAGCAGATTGCGCTGCTCCTTGCGTACCCAGATATCGACCAGTTGGCGATGACGGCGCCTGAGTCCACCGAATCTCCGATCGCCCTCTATGTACTGCATCAATCCGCGGAACACCGCGTTGCTGGTGTGGAAGATCTTCACCGCCACCGGTCCCGACTCGCCCTCGCCGCGGAAGACGTGTGCCTCCTTGCCGCGCGCAATCGGCCATTCTAGCGTGTCGATGTGACCTTGGTTCATCAGTTTGTAAATGGCCAGAAGAGTGGACTGGTCGAACACCTCGTCGAGCACACGGCGGTCGACCCATTCGAACGGACCCTTGCCGAGCACGCCGGCCATTCGCTCCTCGATCTCGGAGAACATGCGTGCATTGCTCTTCTCTGCCATCCAGCCCCAGCGCTTGTCCGCCTTCTCCAAGGACTTGTGCAACTCTTCGGGCTCCTGCTCCGCTTCCTCGAGCCACTTGTCATCGTATTCCGGTTCAAGTTCCGGTCCTTTCGGCTCACCTTCGATGCCCGCTTCCTCTGCTTTCTGGGACGCCTGCTGGTCGCGCAGGTCCTGCCATTTACGTCGCTTGCCGCTGCGGCGTTTGGTTGACCGCTTGCGGGCGATGGAAGCACCTCGAAGATCACGCCTCACCGTCGTCATCCGACTCCGGCTCAGCCTCTTCGGGCTCGGGCTCGGGCACGGGCTCGGGCTCGGGCTCGCTTCGCTTGTCACTGGCCTCCCAGATGCCGCTGTCGTCTTCTGACGCCGTATCATCGCCCATGCCGAAGGTGTCGACTACCTCGGGGAGCACGCCCTTGCGTGAGAGGTAGAGAGCCTGTGTCTTGGTGTAGCGCATGCGCACATCCGCCTTCGCGTCCTGGAAATCCCACGGTTGGATGATTATCAGGTCGCCCTCGCGCACCCACTGACGGCGACGCATCTTCCCGGGTATCCGTGCCAAACGGGTTTCTCCATCTCCGCACACGGCGCGTATACGTCGACCTCCAAGTATCTGGTCGGCGATGGCGAACATCTCGTTGATGCGCTTGTTGGGTGTCTTGACGCGGATCTTGTCGCTGTCCGCATCACCCGACTCGAGCTTCGCGAGCAACTCCTCGTCGACTTCTTCCTCTCGGCGTCTACCCATTCATCGGTTCCACCTGAGCACCCCTTATCAACGCTCAGTACTGCAACAAGCGCGACTGAACGGCTCATTGCGGGCAAGTGCACGCAGTTGCCGTCGGCGCGGCGCTCATATCCTGTGATGGGTTCTGGAGAGTGGGGGGGGCCACAGGTGAAGGACATTCTCGCTCGCGAGCGCGCTGTCGCCGACGCGTTCGGTTGGACCCACCTTGACGGCAAGCACAAGTCCGAAGGCTGGGACATGGTGACTCCCGACGGTTCACGGGTCACGATCCGCTTCGATGTCATCTCAGAGGAGACTGGCATGCATTTCCTCGAGCTGGAACAGCGGGCTGACCGGGATAGTCGATGGAAGGCCTCGGGATTCGGGCTGGCGCGCAAGCAGGCACACTACTGGGTGATGGCGAACTCACACACCGTCTACGTGGCGCCGACCAAGGCGTTGTGGAAGGCACTGAA
>Ga0310124_10000924_pt1 | contig 20802 bp, 20 predicted proteins | sample CB11b_AW_Bot5_MG_FD_203507 | JGI IMG/M metagenome (GOLD analysis project Ga0310124, IMG submission 203507) | Marine microbial communities from Western Arctic Ocean, Canada - CB11b_AW_Bot5 | ecosystem: Environmental > Aquatic > Marine > Oceanic | place: Canada: Western Arctic Ocean | collected... | reverse complement strand
CCGGGTGTTGAGTGCCCGCTCAAGGAGAAGGGCCCGGAACACATCGACTACGTTGTTGTGCGAGAGAACAGCGGCGGTGTGTACACCGGCACCGGCGGTGTTTCGATGCGCAACACAGAGCAGGAAATTGCCATTCAGAGCATGGTCTACTCCCGCTTCCAGGTCGAGCGCTGCCTGCGCTACGCTTTTGAGTATACACGCCGCCGGAACAAAAAGAATACCCTGGCGCTGTGCGGCAAGACCAACGTGCTGACCTACGTCTATGACCTTTGGGATCGCGCCTTCAACGAAATCGGAGCCGCCGATTTCGACGGGATCACGCGGGAATACTATCACGTCGATGCGACCTGCATGTGGATGGTGAAAAACCCGGAGTGGTTCGATGTCATCGTCACAGGGAACATGTTCGGCGATATCATCACGGATCTGGGCGCCATCACGCAGGGCGGTATGGGCATTGCCGCCGGCGCCAACATCAATCCCGAGGGCGTCAGCATGTTCGAGCCGATCGGCGGTTCGGCGCCGAAGTACACGGGCCAGAACATCATCAACCCGCTGGCGGCTGTCTGCGCCGGCGGCATGATGCTCGACAGCCTGGGCGAATTCGATGCCGCTGCCGCGGTCGAGAATTCGGTCATGGACGTTACGGCGAACAAGCTGAAGCATATGGGGGCCGGGCAGATGGGGTACTCCACGGCGGAGGTCGGTGATCTCGTTGCGGCCGGCATTTAATACAACTTGCCGGACAGCGGGGCTTGTGGATCATTCATCACTTAGCCGACCGGGTACGACCGTGCCACCGAATGTTCTGACTATTCGGGTGGTGCTGGAACGGGTTGTTCCAACAACGAATCAAGTTCGTTAAGCTCAGGTTTCGGAGGTAAACCCATGTTACTCAAGGACCGCGTTGCGATTGTCACTGGCGGGTCGTCGGGAATTGGCCGCGGCATCGCCCTCGAGCTCGCCCGTGAAGGCGCCCGGGTCATTGTTGCCGACATTCGAGAGGACCCGCGTCGCGGCATCTACCACGAGACCGATGTATCGACCACGACCCTCGAAGAGATCGAAAAGCTGGGCACAGCAGGGCTTTTCATCCACACGGACGTGACCGATGTCGATCACCTTCAGCGCCTGATCGACGAGACTATCCAGTGGCAGGGGCGGCTCGACATCCTGGTCAACAACGCCGGCAGCAATTACCCCGGTGACAGCCAATCGATCTCCATTGACGAGTGGGATCAGGTGATCGGCCTCAATCTGCGATCCGTTTTCGTCGCCACGAAGCTGGCCGTGCCGCACCTGAAAAAATCAGCCTGTGGCAGGATCATCCAGATCTCCTCGGTGAACGCGTTCGGCGGCGGCGGCGGCCCGGCGTATGCGTCGGCGAAGGCCGCCGTGGTGAACATGGTGCGGGACCTGGCCATTGAGCTCGGCCCGGACAATATCACCGTCAATGCCATCTGTCCGGGATACATCGAAACGGCGTTGCAAGATTACGCCACGCCGGAGCTTATTGAGCAATGCCGCGATGCCACGCCACTGCCACGGCTTGGCACACCGAAAGACGTCGGCCGTCTAGCCGTGTTTCTGGCCTCCGACAACGCCTCGTGGTTGACCGGCGATGCCGTTGTGCTCGATGGCGGCATGACCTGCTGCGTGTGTGCCTGAGGCTGGAACGTGGCATTTGGGAGTGGCTTGGTGGTGGAGGCTGTTTTACTGTTGGGAGATACAAACGCCGCACTTTTTCATTTGAAGGAGTTTGCCAATCTTGGGGTGCCCTAAATGGCAGGCAGGCGGGTCTGGGGTGAAGATGTAAAGATAGGAACCAATGATTACCTTAACAATCAACCGGCCTTGTGACCTGCGTACTCAATTAAGGTTTACTTTGATTGAGCTCCTTGTAGTTATTGCCATCATCGCTATTCTGGCGTCGATGCTGCTGCCGGCATTGAATCGAGCCAAGCGCAACGCGTCGATCATATTGTGCGTGTCGAACCTCAAACAATTCACCCTCGGAGAAACCTCGTTTGCATTGAGCAACGACGGATATTTCAAAAAATTGAGCTACCCGTCACACGGACCGACCGTCATATCGGATAACTTCCCGACGCCGGCGGCTTTCAAGGCGGACTTAGACGAGTGGGTCCAGGAAATCGCAGGTGGGGACGGCACCATTTTCTGGTGCCCGTTTCAATTGAAGCGCAGAGACATTTGGATTGCCAGCACTGCGCCATATTATCCGGATTATTTTTTTTGGCACAATGGAGCTGACTGGTATTCCATCGGGTACACTCGTTTGGCTGGATATAATACAGGGTTGTCGGTCGACTATAGCAACGGCGGTTTCAGTCCGGACCCCATCGACTTTCTTTCACGCATCCACGGTGACACCGCTCAGAACGCGATTATTTTCGATCGCGTCCAGGACAATGGGCCAGGGGCATTCCTGTATGGCCATGCAGCTGAACCGTACGATTATTCCCACGCTGATTATGAGGAAAACGTTGTCGGCTATATGGACGGTCATGTCGAAGTGAACAAAGGTCAATTTGCTGGCGGCACCGGAGGCTGGAATGGAGAGTGGGTGACGATTGGTAGCGGTGACGGTGATTGGCTTTACTGAGCCGAAAGATAAACTACACAGGAATGGGAGACTAACGACATGCAATACATTCACAACCCCGAAGACCTGGAGCCGTTTGCGGGCTTTCTGCACCGGCCGGAAAAGGAAGGGTTGACCGCTATCATTGCCGGTCCCGAAGCAATCTACGGGCCTGATCGGATTGCCAAGCCGCTCAACCAGTTTGCCTCGGAACGGATACAGCTGTCGGTACACACGTGGCCGCCCGGCAAGGCCCACGGCAGCCATCACCACAAGAACTGGGAGCAGTGCTATTACATTTTCTCCGGTCAGGCCCGAATCACCGTGGGAGACGAAGCCAGCACGGTCGGGCCCGGAAGCTCGGCATTCATGCCGCCGAACGTCGAGCACGACATCGAGGCGATCGGCGATGAACCCCTGGTGGCCGCGGTCGTGACCTGCCACCTGGACGATGCAAAAATCAACGAACCGAATTGAAAATGTTCGACGCAGTCATTGAATTTCGGCGGCGGTTACAGGCAGGTGAGATTCTGCTCGGGGCTGGCATTTACATGACCGACCCGCAGGCGAGTGCGGCGCTGGCTGACTCGACAGACTTTTTTTGGTTCGACCTCGAGCACCAGGCGATGAGCATCGACACGCTTCGCACGCATCTGCTGACTGTCCGGCACAACAATACGCCGGCTATCGTGCGCGTTCCCCCTTCCGAGGCGCCATTGGTGCAGAACGTGCTCGACGCCGGCGCCCACGGTATCGTGGCAGCGCAGGTGCGCACCGTTGCCGAGGTGGAGAGCATCGTCGCCGAATGCCGCTATCCGCCGGTCGGCCGGCGCGGCTTCTGGCCGATGATTCCAACCAACTACTGCCGTGACGATATGGGCCAGTACATCAAGCAGGCGGATGCCGACCTGTTCGTAGCGGTGATGATAGAAACCGCTGAAGCCGTCGAGGCCATTGACGAGATCGTCGCCGTCGACGGGTTGGATGGCGTGGTGCTCGGCCTGATGGATCTGTCCGGGTCCTATGGACTACTCGGTCAGGGCGATCACCCGAAAGTCGTGGCAGCGATGGATAAGGTTATCGCCAGTGCTCGGGCAGCAGGCCTGCCGGTGGGGTGCGGACAGGGCACCGATGTGAAGCGGATCTGCAGCCTGGCGCGACGCGGCATTCAATGGTTCCAGGCCGGGGCCGATTGCCTCTATCTCGTCACGTTCATGGAGCAATTTAGTGCCGCGGTGCGGGACGAGCTTGAAGGGGATTCCTGAACGTTTCGCTAATGCCACCTAAAAGGTCATTCGTAATCCTTCATCACGCCCATCACCCCATAAGGATATGATTACCAAATCTCCAGAGATGCTGCGATCCCTTGGCAGCAGCATTATGCAGGCTGCGGGTGCCACGCAACCGGTGGCTGAGTGTGTCACTGACCACCTTGTCAGCGCCAACCTCGTCGGCATCGATTCGCATGGGTTCATGCGACTGCCCGACTACGCCGGTTGGCTGGTGGACGGCAAGGCTGCTGCCGACGATCGCATGGAGGTGGTGAACGACGGCGGCGCGACCTGCCTGATCGACGCGAACTATACCTACGGCGCGGTGGCCGCGACGAAAGCGTGCGCCATGGCGATCGAAAAGTCGCGCGAGTTCGGTGCCGGCCTCATTTCGGTTCGCAACGCAACGCACATCGGCCGGCTCGGTCACTATGCGGAAGATCTGGCGAATGCCGGTCACATCGGTTTCGTCTGCTGCCACGCCCGTGGCGCCGGCCAGTTCGTGGCGCCGTGGGGCGGCCGCGAGCCACGGCTCACGACAAATCCGCTGGCCTGGGGTTTCCCCAGCGGGCGGGACGCGGGTGCGCTGGTCATGGACATGTCAACAAGCGCCGCACCAGAGGGCAAGATCCGCCTGGCGCAGCGGCGGGGCGAGGCTATTCCCCCGGGCATTGTCATCGATGCTGACGGCCAGACCAGCACGGACCCGGCGGCGTTGCACGGGTCGCCGCCGGGAGCGATCCTGCCGTTCGGTGAACACAAGGGGTATGCGCTTGCCCTGGCCGTTGAAGCGTTGGCAGGTGCCTTGTCCGGTGGGGGCGTAAGCCGGCCGGTCGACGAGGTCTATACGCACGGCTCCAACTTCTTCCTGATGGCGACTCGCGTCGATGCCTTTCTGCCTCGGGCGCAGTTCGAGCAGGAGCTGGATGCGATGCTTGCCTACGTCAACTCATCCGCTCCGATTGATCCGGCCGAGCCGGTGCGTGTTCCCTACGAGCTGGAATCGCGCCTGCGCGGCCGCCGCTCGTCAGACGGTATCACCATCGACGATGCCTCCTGGCAGCGCGTCGTCGACCTGGCCGGGGATTTGGACTTGGAGATCGAATGAGGCTATGACTTATCCATGGCTACAGTGAGCGGCGCAGCGGGAAGCATACAGCGGAGATGAGGGGGCGATGCCGTTGCGGAGCTGTGGGAAAACCCATCGACGTCGTTCCGCAGCCTTTTAGAAGGGGCTCAGCGCTCCCGTCGCCGACTTGCCGCGAGGGCGAGATCTTCCAGCACCGGTACCGTTTGTTTCCACGAAAGGCAGGCGTCGGTGATGCTCTGTCCGTAGACCAGTTTCGACGGATCGTTGAGTGGCTGGCTGCCGCCGATCAGGTTGCTTTCGAGCATGACCCCGATGATGTCCCGTGAGCCGCCGGCTACTTGCGCCGCAATATCCTGCGCGATTTCCGGCTGTTTCTCGGGGTCCTTGGCGCTGTTGCCGTGGCTGCAGTCGATCATTACTTTGGGATTCACCCCGGCTTGCGTGAGCAGTGCGGTCGTCTGTCGAATACTCTCTGCGTCGTAGTTCGGCCCCTGGGTGCTGCCACGCAGAATGGCGTGGCAAGAATCGTTGCCGGAGGTCGCGACGATTGCCGAAATTCCCTGCTTTGTTACGGACAGAAAATGATGCCTGTGCTTGGCGGCGTCGATGGCGTCGGCGACGACCTGGACATTACCGTTTGTGGCGTTCTTGAAGCCGACCGGCATCGACAAGCCGGAAGCGAGCTCGCGATGAACTTGGCTTTCCGTTGTACGGGCGCCGATTGCCCCCCATGAAATCAGGTCGGCAATGAACTGGGGCATGATCGTATCGAGAAATTCGGAGCCGACCGGCAAACCGATTTCGCCGATATCCAGTAACAGCTTGCGCGCCTGGTGCAGACCGCTGTTGATATTGAAACTGCCATCGAGATCGGGGTCGTTTATGAGCCCCTTCCAACCCACTGTGGTCCTCGGTTTCTCGAAGTATACGCGCATGACGATGCAGAGTTCACCCGCGAGTTTCGTATGGTAAGGTTGCAGCAGGCCGGCATACTCGAGCGCGGCCCTGGGGTTGTGAATCGAACAGGGGCCAACGACCACGATCAGGCGGTCGTCGTCGCCGTGTATCACCGCACTAGTTGCCTTGCGAGTGTTGACCACGACGTTGCTGAGGTCGTCAGTGATCGGGAACTCTTCCATCAGAATCGCCGGCGAAAGCAACGGCCGCAGAGCCGCAATTCTCAGATCGTCAGTTGTCTGATGCATGGTTAATCCCTCGCACGTGGAGTGCCAATCGGCTACGACGAGCCCTTGTGGCGGACGGAGAAAGTAGCAAGAGAGGGGATGAAATCAAGCATTTTGCTCCCGGGCGTCTTGCGGAATACCCGCGCATCTGGTACAATGCACTTTGTCGAACAACCCAACTCCATACATACAACCTATGCTCACTTACTACGGTTACGCCAAATGCGGCACGTGCCGCAAAGCGCAGAAGGCACTGGCGGCGGCGGATATTGCCAGCGAGGATCATGACATCACGATCGATCCCCCACCGCGACGGTTACTCGAGAGGGCCTTGGCCAGCGGCTACACGATCAGTGACCTTTTTAATAAATCGGGCGTGCAATATCGCGAATTGAAAATGAAAGACAAGGTCAATTCTCTGCCCGAGTCCGATCTGCTCGATCTGCTCGCCGGCAACGGCCGCCTGATCAAACGCCCCATTGTCACCGACGGCGAGCGTGTCACGGTCGGCTACAAGGCAGAAATCTTCGACGAGACCTGGTGCTGAACAACTACGGAGCGCGGGCGTCCCGGACCGTCTTCGAACTGCGGATCCGCAGATGCTTCACAGTTCGCTTGTACATCGGCTGTCAGTGTTTCATGCCGCTCAGGTTTCCAGGCTTACCTCAGGAACTCGGTCGTGAATGCTTCGGAGACCGGCTTGCCGCTGTCTTTGATCGCGCCGCAGGTGACCAGCTGTGATTGCAGTTTGGCCCAGCGCGTTTCGGTCATCGTGCCGAACGCCGCCAACTCGGCATCGCCGGTCAGCATCAGTGGCCCGAGCTGCTTGGCACCCTCCTCGAGAATGTACGTATCAATCTCGCTGTTCTGTCGTTGGATCTCGGAGTTGGCGGGAGCGGAAAACAACAGGTACGAGAGCCAACCGGTTTGCGAGGCACGCACCATGCCTTGCACCAGTTCGGGATTTTCCGCGATCATTTTTTCGCTGGTCACCAGGACACTGGTATATGGATTGAAGCCTGCCGTGGCCAGCGACAGCGTCCGCACGCGCTCGCCCCTTTCAGCCAGGATCAGTGGTTCACTGTTGATGTATCCCTGCACCGCCGCGTTGTCAGTGTTCAGAAACGTCGCAAGCCCGCCCCTGTACGGGATGATCGTGACCCCTTCGAGCCCATACTTGTGCTGCAGGAACTTGACGAACGGCTTCGCGGGGTTGGCAATCAACGTCATGTTCTTCAGATCGTCGAACGTTTTTACCGGCGACGATTCACGTACGATGATGCAGCGCGGGCTGACTTGGAACGGCGCCAACAGCCCAACGACCGGCACGCCTTCGGCGCGGGTGCTGAGGATCTTGTCGGCATTGACGATGCCGAAATCCTTGCGTCCGGTACCCACCTCGATTTCGACCGGGGTGCCAGGCCCGCCCTTGATGATCGCCAGATCGATGCCATGCTTGGCGTAGAGTCCTTTGATTTTCGCATGGTAGTAACCACCGTGCTCCGCCTCCGGAAACCAGTTGAGCGCCAGAGTCATTTTCGTCAACTCCCGTCGCGGCAGATTCGGCGACGCTGGACTCTGCGTTGCCGGGTCGGCTTTCTGCTCCGGCTTGCCGCAGCTGGCCAGCAGCACAGCAGCAATCATCAACCCGAATCGCTGCAGTCCGACCTGCCACCTGCCACCTGCCATCCGTCGTTGACCCTGGGCCTGTCGACGGGCCACTGTCCACTTGCCACTTGTCACTTGCTTGCTCATCTTATTCTCCCTGTTGATAATGCCCCCGCCGCAGGATCAGGTTGCCCGCCAGACTCACACCGGCGAAGATCACCAGCCCGAGCAGAGCCGACATCAGTGTTGTCGCGAAGAGATACGCGGTACGTGCGTTCTCGGCATTCATGATGACGAGATAGGCGATACCGTAGTCGAGATTCATCATGCTGGTGAAATACTCGCCGACGATCGCACCGACAACCGACAATCCTGCTGAAATCCTGGCGCCCGTAATAATATATGGAACTGCCGACGGAATGCGAACCTTGACCAGCGTCTTCCACCAGCTCGCATCATAGACGCGCAGCAGTTCGAGATATTCCCGCGGCGGATTCGCCAGGCCGGCGGTCGCATTGGTGATCACGGGGAACAGACTGATGATGAACGACACGCAGATGATTGACGGCACGCCGGGGCCGAGCCAGATGATGATGATCGGCGCAATGGCGATGATCGGTACGGTCTGCAGGAAAATGGCATAGGGGTAAAAACACCGCTCGAGCATGCGCGTCTGCGCCATGACAAACGCCGAGAGACAGCCGACGACCAGGCTCAACCCGAAGCCGGCAAGTGCCACTATGCCGGTGCTGAGCGTTGCTTTCAGCAGTGCCTGCCGGTGCTCGATCATCTTCTCGAACACCCGATCCGGTCCCGGCAGCACGAACTCCGCGATGTCCGCAATTTTCACGAACAACGCCCATGCCGCGATGAAGACGACGAACACCAGCAGTGGCGGCAGAATGTTACGTGCGACTGTTTTCATTGCTTTGACCAGCAAGCGTGGGGGGGTGGGTTCCAGTACGGCGACCCTGAAACTTCCGGTTCAGATTCTCTGGATCGTTTCTCCGCGGCTGCGATCTCGCCTCTCACATTAACTGGCATCGGTCAGCCTCTCCATGACACGCCCGACTACAGCAGCGAATTCCGGCTGCGCCCGCAACTGCGCTTCACGCGGATAGTCGAATGGCACCTCGATATCGGCGACGATCTTGCCCGGCTTGGCGCTCATGATCAGAATACGCTGGCTGAGGTAGACGGCTTCGAAGACATTGTGGGTCACGAACACTGCCGTCCAGTTGCGCTCCAGCCACAGCCGCATGAGCTCGTCGTTGAGATCCTGCCGGGTCATTTCGTCGAGGGCACCGAACGGTTCGTCGAGCAACAGCAGGCGCGGTGATGTGACCAGTGCACGGGCGACCGACACACGCATGCGCATGCCGCCGGAAAGCTCGGCGGGGAAACTTTTCGCAAAGGCCTCGAGACGGACCAGCTTCAGCGCATCATTGACCAGTTGCGTGTGGTTTTCACCGGCGACACCTTCGATCTCCAGAGGCAACGCGATATTTGCTGCCGCGGTGCGCCACGGCAGCAGCCGGGGTTCCTGAAAGACGTAGCCAAGACTCGCGCGCGAGGCCAGATCCCGGTCGTCGAATCGGAGGCTGCCGGTGTCTGGTGATTCGAGTCCCGCCAGCAGCCGCAGGAACGTCGACTTGCCGCACCCCGACGGCCCGAGCAAGGTGATGAACTGGCCGCCCGGTACATCGACGTCAATGTCAGACAACACGTCACCCGTCGAGGCGAAGCGTTTGTTGACGGCGCTGATTGAAAGATGCACGGCAAAATTCGTTTGACGGGACACTAAAACGACCGGCAGATCACACCACCGTCGACGACCAGGACGGCACCGGTTATGTAGCTGCCGGCATCGCTGGAAAGCAGCAGCGCCGGGCCGACCATCTCGGTGGTTTCGCCCAGGCGCTTGAGCGAAGCGCGATCGCAAAACCCCGCCCGCTGCTCCGGGCTCAGCATGGTCATCAGCATATCTGTCGCGATAGGTCCCGGCGCCAGGCAATTCACCGTCACCCCATGCGGTCCCAGCTCGATGGCGTGTGCCCGTGTTGTCCCAACGAGTGCTGCCTTGGTGCCCGAGTAAATGCCACGTCCCGCGGCACTGGTCAGCGCCATGATCGACGAGATGTGCAGGATGCGGCCCCATTTCTGTTCGATCATCGCCGGCGCGAAACCGCGCGCCAACCGCATGCAGCTCGTGAAGTTCAACTCCAGCACACGGTCCCAATCCGCATCGTTGATATCTACCAGCGGTTGCGGGGCGTTGCTGCCGGCGTTGTTGCACAGGATATCGACAGTCGGGAATTCGTCCTGCACCGAGCGTATCATGTCGTCGCACTGTGCCCGGTCGGTCATTTCGCAGAGGCGATAGGCCACTTGCACATCGAGGCCGTCGCCGATCTCGGCGCACGCTGCCTGCAGCTCATCTTCATGACGCGCCGTGATCACGACGTTCGCCCCGGCTTCGGCATAGCCGCGCGCAATGCTCTTGCCGATCCCCTTACTCCCGCCCGTCACCAGCGCCGTTCGCCCCGTCAGGTCAAACAACTGATTCAACATGTGTTCCTCCCATCTGAATTTGTCTTTTCATCTCACTCGTAATCCCTCATTTCACGACAGCTCTTGACCGATCCTTCGACGTCGCCAGATTCGATCAGGAGGAGCGATGAAGTAACGGACTGAATGCTGGAACCCGCTTTTAGATGCTCAACACTCGATCGCGCGCCGTCACCTGCCAGGTACCGATGACCTTGCCGCCGTCCGCCACGTACACCTCGCGATGCAGCGCCACACTCGGGCAGATGTGACCGGGAATTACCAAGGTCTCGTCACCAGGTGTGAAGCGCTGGGCATCTTTCGTTTGCAGCAGCAGGTGCTCTTCGTTATGGTACTTCGGCACTGCTTCGGGCAGGTCCGGGAGAAACGCCCGGCTGCCAATGGCCGGGTCAGCGGCGATCGCTTTATTGCCGACGTCGAAGGTTACCAGATCCGAGCCGGGCCGGCTGACACAGCGCGTCAGGATGAGTGCTGCCGGTGTGAAGTTCAGGTCCGGGAAATTGCGCCCGTAGTACGAGTCATGCAGCACGACCGTGCCCGGGCTGCACTCGATACCCGGTTCCGGCTTCGCGGCGTACACCGGAAAGGTGGGGGTGCCACCGCACACCAGCCGCGGCACCGGCCAGCCTTCGGCCAGCAACCGTTCGCGGAATGCCATCGCCGGCCCCCACGTTGCATCGACTGCTGCCTGGCGTTCATCGACATCGACCTGCTGATTATGGCCGTCGTACAGGTGCAGCCCCCCGGGCGTGACGCCGTCTCTTTCAACGATATCGCGGTACAAATTGAACGCATCGTCGTTCACGTCCAGCCCGGTGCGGTTCATGCCGAGATTGATGTCGACAAGTACATCGACGCACTGTCCGACCGCGGCCATTGCCTGCGCCAGCTCCGCCAGAACCGCCGGGTGGTCGGTGGTCACCGAGAACAGCATGTCGGGATACTTCTCGCGCACCGCGATCGTGCGCTGGATATTCGGCCCGACCGGGTTGTAGGCGAGCAGGATGTCGGTCGCGCCGGCATCTGCCAGCATCTCGACCTCGGCGAATGTTGCCGCTTTGTGTCTGGTAATGCCGCGGTTGACCTCGAGCTTGGCGATCTCCGCCATCTTGTGCGTCTTGCAGTGGGGCCGCAGCCGCTCCGGGGCACCGGCGATCCGGATCATCTCTTCGATGTTGGCGATCACCAGTTCGCGATAAATGATCATGCTCGGGCTGAGCAGATTGGCGGTGTCGTCGATCTTGTATTTCGGGTCCATAGGATTCGGTGGATTCGGGGATTGGTTGATCGGAATCGGCATGGCACCGTGCCGGCGGCCGATGTATAGTCGGACACGTTCACCGTACCGTACAAATCCAATCAGGCAAATGGCCGATGGAAAGCTTTTCCGATACCGAATCAGCTCGCATGCCGTTGCCTGCCGCCGGTGCGCCAGTCTACCTCGACTACAATGCGACGACTCCCGTCGATCCCGCTGTCGCCGCTGCGATGCAGCCGTACATCGACACCAACTTCGGCAACCCTTCCAGTGGCCATGCCTACGGCAGGGCGACACACGATGCCGTCGACACCGCCCGGGGGCAGATAGCCGGGTTGCTCGGGTGCGCGCCGGCCGAGATCGTGTTCACCGGCGGCGGATCAGAGGCGAACAACCATGCCATCAAGGGCGTTGCGGACGCACTGCGTGACCGGGGCAACCACATCATAACCTCGGCGATCGAGCATCCTGCTGTCACGGAAGTGTGTGCGTACCTGGCGGCACGTGGCTTTGATATCACTTGTATACCGGTGGATAATGACGGATTGGTAGATTCCCGGGACGTGGCCGCAGCGATCACCGAGCGCACGATCCTGGTGACTGTCATGCACGCCAACAACGAGGTCGGCACGATCCAGCCTGTTGCTGAGATCGGCGCCATCACGCGGCAGCGGCAGGTGCTGTTCCATACCGACGCGGCCCAGTCGATCGGCAAGGTGCCAGTCGACGTCGAGGCGTTGAACATCGATCTGTTGTCGGTTGCCGGTCACAAGTTGTATGCGCCCAAGGGCGTCGGGGCATTGTACGTTCGCGACGGTGTATCCTTGACCAATTTGATCCACGGTGCGGCGCATGAATCAGGGCGGCGTGCCGGCACCGAGAACGTCATTCATATCGTCGGCCTTGGGAAAGCATGCGAATTGATCCAGGACAATCCTGGAGAGCACAGTCATCGCATGTTTGAATTGCGGGAGCACCTGCAATCAGCGTTGTTGGCTGCCGTGCCGGACAGTCGTGTCAACGGCCACTGTGACCGGCGCCTGCCCAACACGCTGAGCATCGGGTTCAAAGGCCGGCACGCGAACGAGCTGTTGGATGCGCTTCCGGGTATCGCGGCGTCCGCCGGCGCCGCATGCCACAGCGGTGAACTCAGTGTCTCACCGGTGCTTACCGCGATGCAGGTACCTGCGGAGTTTGCAGCCGGCACCTTGCGACTGTCCGTCGGACGCTTTACAACGGAAGCCGAGGTTGATCAGGCAATCGAACAGATCGTGGCGGTGCTTGGTGGGAAATAATCACGAAAGAAATCCATGAGGGCCCTAATGCGAATTGCCGTAGGCAGCATTGAACACGAGAGCAGCAGCTTCTCACCCATTGAAACATCGCTCGAGGTCTTCGAGTTGGAAGGCAGATACTTCGAAGGTGAAACACTGGCGGCGCTGTCCGGCGAGGCGAACACGGTCGTCGACGGATTCATTAAGGGGGTCCGACTGCACGGCGCTGAGCTGGTGCCGTTGATCTCGACATACCCGCACAGCAGCCGGCAGCCGACGCTCGACCTCCATGAGATGCTGAAGAACCGGCTGCTCGATCGACTGCGTGAGGCCTTGCCGGTCGACGGTGTCCTGCTGGGTCTGCACGGCGGCTATTCGGTCCAGGGCCTCGACGACGGTGATGGCGATATCCTGCAGGCGGTGCGTGCACTGGTTGGCCCTGACTGCCTGATCATGGCCGTGCACGACCCGCACTGTAACATCGGCCCGCTGATGGTCGAAAACGCCGACGCCCTGATCATCGAAGACACCTACCCGCACGTCGATATGGCCGAACGCGCCCTCGAAGCCACCGACATGATGGTCCGCACCATCCGCGGCGAGATCCGCCCGACCATGGCGTACCGGCCGATCCCGATGTTCTGGGCTGCGGCCAAAATGATATCCGCGGAAGAACCGATCAAGTCTGCCTACCAGTACTGTTTCGATATCGAGATGCGTCCCGGTGTGTTGACCGCCAGCATCGGGCTGGGATACCAGTGGGCCGACATCCCGATAGTTGGTGCCTCGACCATTGTCGTGACCGACAACGACCCGGCGCTGGCGCAGCAGACTGCCGATGAGTTGGCACAATGGCTTTGGGACCGCCGAGACGACTGGCAGCGGGCGCTGATGAAGCCGGCGGACGCACTCGCCGCAGGCGATAGCATTGGCAAATACCCGATTATCCTTGCCGACCAGGCGGACAACCCCGGCGGCGGCTCGCCCAGTGACGGCACCGAGATTCTCAATCTGTTCATCGACCGTGGATTGCAGGACGCGGCGATCCTGTACATCGTCGATCCCGAGGTTGTGCAGCAGGCGATGGCTGCCGGTGTGGGCGCGACTATCGATGTGCAGATGGGCGGCAAGTCATGTGAGATCTGCGCACCGCCCGTGCCGATGACCGTAGAAGTGCTCGCCGTGAGCGATGGCCGCTCGATTTATGACGGGCCGATGTGGGAAGGAGTGGAGGCGTTCTGCGGCGACTCTGTCATGGTTCGGGAGGACGGCATTTCTGTCGTTGTGATCTCGGAATACTGTCAGCCGATCGATCTGGCATTCTCACGCAGCCTTGGACTCGACTGCCGTGAATTGAAGTATATCTGCGTCAAATCGACCGGGCACTTCCGGAGCGGTTTCGGGCCGATCGCCGGCAGTATCTTCAACGTTGACACCGCCAGCGTCACGAGCCAGGACTTCGCCAGCCTGCCCTTCACCCGTCTCGGGCGGAAGATCTACCCGATTGATACGGACGCTGCTTTGGAGCTGCCGTAGGAACCGCCCCGCATGAGTATGCCTGTTGATTGACCGCCGCCAGTGCGACATTCGGGGTCGCGGAAACAGGCAATCGTTTCACCATTCGGGCACGAAGGTGGCAAACAATCTCTCGCGGCATTTGGAAAACGCCATGTCACGGCCATGTTTATCGCCGCAATTCCCGATCTCGCGCAGGGGGAACATTCAGTCATCCCCTCCGCCGACTTCAGACAACCTGAAACCCGACACCTGACACCAGCTACATTATGGGATTTGATTCCGGATCATTCGCATTCTCCGTCTGCCACATGCCCGCCAAAATGCCCGATGACGCGCTTGAGCGCTTTGCCGATCGCAAGGCGCCGCCGCTGCAGTACGTCAAGGACAAGGAAGAACTCGGCTGGGTGACCGGCCGCCACCTGCTCGACACCCGCATCGACGATGAGACCGCCTACATGGGCGGCTATCTCCACCTCGTACTGCGCAGTGCGCAGCGTAAGATCCCGCCGTCACTGCTCAAGGCAGAATGCAAAATGGCCGAGTTTGCCATGATGGAGGGGAACAACGGCGCCTTCCTCACGCGCAAGGAGCGCAAGAAGATCAAGGAGGAAGTGCAGGACCGGCTGATGGAGGAAATGCCACCGAGCCTTGCCGGCACACCGTTTGTCTACGACCCGAATAACGACCTGCTGTATGTCGGTGCCTTTTCACGGGCGAAGATCGACGCGTTCATCTATTTTTTTTACGACACCGTAGGGATCGAACCTGTGCTGCTCTCGCCGGAGCTGATCGCGGAGAATTTCCTCGGCTACAGCATCGACTCGGTCGCGCCGCTCAGTTTCTCGCCGCACCGTGCCGAAGGTGACGAAGAGGGCGGGCTCGGCCGTGACTTCGCCACCTGGATCTGGTACTTCCAGGATGTGGAGGGCGGAACCTTCGATGTGCCGCACCTCGGTGAGTTCGGGGTCATGGTCGACGGCCCGATGTGCTTTGCTGCCGAAGGGCCGGGGGCGCTCGAAACCGTGATCCGCAAGGGCATGCCGACCAACAGTGCGGAAGCGAAGGCCTCGCTCATGGTCGGGAAGAAGATCATGAAGGCCAAGTACATCATGACCAAAGAGAAGCAAACCTGGGTTTTCAATCTCGATGCCGCGACGTTCAATTTTCAGGCGGTCACATTGCCGGCCGGCGAAGAACTCGACGCCGGCGGTCATTTCCAGGAACGCATGTACTTCATCGATACCATGCGTCGCGCGTTCCTGCACCTCTTCGACGCCTTTCTGCAACGCGTCAATGACCCGGGCGAGGCTGATGTGCTCGCTGCGAAAATCCATGCCTGGGTCGACAACCTGAAAAGTCTCTAACCCTGTGCTCCCAGGGTCAGTCCTCAAGATCCTGATAGGATTCGTCAGGGGCGGCCGGGTGAATGTCGGATACTTTGCCGTAAATCCTGCGGCGCGGCAGGGGACCGAAAAAGCGGCTGTCCCGCGCATGCTCGACGTTGTCTCCGAGCAGGACGTAGTAGTTGCGGCGCAGCTGGAACTCCGATTTCGGCGTCGGCTGCCCCACTGCTTCCGACGAGTATTGGATGCCCAGCGGCGGTTCCAGGTATTCGCCGTCGATATAGACGCCGTCCGGCGTGAGCTTGACATGCTCACCCGGCAGCCCGACAACGCGGAAGACGTAGATACGTTCTTCCGCCGGCGAACCAACCACGACTACATCGAAGCGCTCCGGCAGGTTGCGTCCGTACTGCTCGGTCTCGACGTAGCTGCCGAACGAAATCAACGGAGCCATCGCCCGCGATGGCACTTTCAGCTGCAACGGGTGTGCCATGCACCCGGCCAGCGCCATGGCTGCAAGCAGGAAAAGGATGTGGCAGGTTCTCACGATTTGCCCAGTTCCTCGATGAGGATCTCCCGTGCCGATTGCGGGTTGGCGTTGCCCCGGCTCGCTTTCATGACCTGGCCGACCAGGAAGTTCATCGACTTCTCGTTGCCTTCCTTGAACTCGGTGACCGGCTTGGGGTTTGCAGCGATTGCTTCGCGGGCCCAGTTGCGGATTTCGCTGTCGTCCGTCTTGACGATATTGAGGGCGGTCTTGACGGTCTCAAGGTCGTTGCCGGTCTTGAACATGTCCACGAAAACGTCCTTTGCCTGGCGCCCCGTGATATCGGCGCTCTCGATCGCAGTGACAAGCTGGGCCAGCGCCGTTGCGGTGATCGGGGATTCAGTGATCGGCACGTTCGCCTGTGAGAGCTCGCGCATGAGCTCGACCATGATCCAGTTCGACGCTTTTTTCGCCGGCGCCCCGGCACCGACCGTTTCTTCGTAATAATCAGCAACCGGCCGATCGGCGGTAAGCACGCCGGCGTCGTATTCGGGAATGCCGTATTGGGCCACGAAGCGGTTGCGGCGTTTCTCGGGCGTCTCCGGAACCTGTGCCCGAATTTCCTCGAGCCACGCGTTGTCGATGGCCATCGGCATGAGGTCGGGTTCCGGGAAATAGCGATAATCTTCATCGCCCTCTTTCCGGCGCAGGAAATAAGTGTCGCCAAGGTCGTCATCCCAGCCGCGGGTTTCCTGAAACAGTTCGCCGCCACCGTCGAGGATGGCTGCCTGACGCTCGATATCGGATTCCAGGGCGCGGTGTATGGACTTGAAGCTGTTGAGGTTCTTGAGTTCGATTTTGACGCCGAGCTCGGTGCGGCCAGTGGGTTTGAGCGAGACGTTGACGTCGCAGCGCAATTGGCCCTTCTCCATGTCGCAATCGCTGATGCCGCCGTACTGCATGGCCTGCTTCAAGACAGTGAGATAGGCGTACGCCTGGTCCGGGCTGGTCATGTCCGGCTCGCTGACAATCTCCATCAGCGGGACGCCGGCGCGGTTGTAGTCGATACCGCTGTACTCGCCGAAGTGCGTTGATTTACCGACATCCTCTTCCAGATGGATGCGGGTGATGCCGATCTCTGCTGCGGGCAGTTCCTCACCCGAAAAACCGATGCCGGCGATCTGAACGTAGCCGCGCCCGCACAGCGGCAGGTCGTACTGCGAGGTCTGGAAATTCTTCGGCATGTCCGGATAGAAATAGCTCTTGCGATCGAACTTGCTGTATTCGGCGATCTTGCAGTCGCACATCAAACCGGCAAGGATGGTCTTGCGCACCGCTTCTCGATTCGGCACCGGCAAAACGCCGGGGTACCCCATGCACACAGGGCAGATCAGGGTGTTGGGTGCGGCCCCCGAGCGGTTCGGGCAGCGACAGAAAATCTTCGTCGCGGTCTGCACCTGCACGTGTACTTCCAATCCGATGACAACGTCGTACTTCATGATTTCCCCGACTCCATCAGCCAGTGTCCGGCGCGCAGAATGTTTTTCTCGCACAGCGAGTCGCCCATCAGTTGCACGCCGATCGGCAGGCCGCCGCTGTCGGTGCCGTACGGTACGGAGATGCCGCAATTGCCGGCGAGATTGGCCGGCACCGTGTAGATGTCGGTCAGGTACATCTGCAGTGGATCGCTGATTTCGCCGTGACGGAAGGCGGTCGTCGGGCTGGTCGGGCCGATGATTACATCGCAGCCCTTGAATGCTTCGGCGAAATCACGGCGCACCAGCGTTCGTATTTTCTGTGCGCGCAGGTAGTAGGCGTCGTAGTAGCCGCTGCTCAGCACGTATGTGCCGAGGATGATCCGGCGCTTGACCTCTTTGCCGAAACCTTTCTCCCTGGTCATGAAGTAGGTGCTCATCAGGTCGGTGTCCGGATAGCGTGCGCCGTAGCGGATGCCGTCGTAACGGGCCAGGTTGGAGCTTGCTTCGGCGGTGGCGATGACGTAGTACACAGCCACACCGTAACGCAGGGAAGGCAACGACACATCGACAACTTCACAACCTGCATCTGAGAATGCACGGATCGCGGCTTCGCTGGCCTGCCGCACTTCCGGATGCAGCCCGTCGACGTCGAAATACTCCTTTGGCACGCCGATACGCAGGCCCTCGACACCCTCGTCCAAGGCGTCGACAAACCCAGTCATTGTGTCCGGGATCGAGGTCGAGTCCATCGGGTCGTAGCCGCTGATAATGTCGAGCACCAGTGCGGCGTCGCGCACGTCGCTGGTCAACGGCCCGATCTGGTCGAGTGACGAAGCGTAGGCGACCAGTCCGTAGCGTGGCACCAGGCCATACGTCGGCTTGAGTCCGACGATGCCGCAGAAACTGGCCGGCTGCCGGATCGATCCGCCAGTATCCGAACCGAGCGCCGCGAAGGCCTGGCCGGAGGCAACGGCAACCGCCGAGCCGCCGCTGGAACCGCCGGGCACACACTCGGTATTCCACGGATTGCAGCTGTGTCCGTAGGCGCTGTTTTCGGTGGACGAGCCCATGGCAAACTCGTCCATGTTCGTACGTCCGGCGCAGATCATACCCGCCGCCTTCAGTCGTGCCACCACGGTGGCGTCGTACGGTGCTGTGTAGCCTTCGAGAATTTGACTGGCGCAGCCGCACGGCTGGCCGTTGACGGCGATGTTGTCCTTGATGGCGATCGGCAGGCCGTCATACGGGCCGATCGGCTTGCCGTCCGACCGGCGGGCATCCGCCGCCGCCGCCTGTTCCAGGATCGCGTCGCTGTCGAACTGGCGGTAGCCGTTCAGGACATTGTCGGTTGCCTCATGTCGCGCCAGCAGCTGGCGACACAGGCTGGTCGACGTTGCATCGCCGGCGGCTACTGCGGCAGCGGCATCGAAGAGCGTCGCGGGCGACAGTTGATAGACGTACTGCTCCGCCACTAATGCGTCCCTCCGTCGCCGTCCTCGATCACTTTCGGAACGCGAATCAGCTCGTTGTCGAGTGTTTCCGGCGCATTCCCTAAAACGGCTTCGCGGTCAAGCTGAGGACCTGGCACGTCATCACCGAACACATTGGTGATTGCCGTGGCGTGCGCCATCGGCTCGATGCCTTCGACATCGACAGCGGAAAGCTCTTCGATGTAACCGAGAATCGACTCGATTTCCTTCTGAAACTCGGCCGCCTCTTCAACGGTCAGTTCGACCCGCGCGAGTTTGGCGATGTCCTCGACGTTTATCTGCTTGTCGGATGCCATATGTCGCTCGACAGTTAACAGTTGCAGTGGCAAAGCGTATTCAACTATTCTACTGTATCGCTCATTGATTTCAAAGCAGCGGAGCGGTGAACAATCCGTGTTTGCAGACGTCTGATTCATTGGTGACCCACTCGTAACCTCACTCATAATCTCACTGGAACCCGATCATGAGAAAGCTTTTCATTCCGGCGGCATCAGCAAGACTCATCGCCGTATCACTGCTTACTGCAGGCACAATCCTGGCACTCGACCGCGAGCCGCCGCAGGCAGTGCCGCGGGTGGTTGCCGATCGCGGGCCACTGGCTGCCGGGGAACGGCAGACAATCAAGTTGTTCGAGTCAGCTTCGCCCTCGGTCGTCTATATCACTACTGTGCGGGTTGGTCGTGACCGGTTCAGCCGGAATCTCTTTGAGATCCCGCAGGGCACCGGCTCCGGTTTCGTTTGGGATGACCAGGGGCATGTCGTGACGAACTTCCACGTCCTGCGCGGCGCCCAGATTGCCCGGGTAATGCTGGATGACCAGAGTGTCTGGGAGGCGGAACTGGTCGGAGTGTCTCCCGACAAGGATCTGGCTGTTCTGCAGATCGCGGCGCCGACGGAGACGCTGCGCGCCATCCCGATCGGCACATCGAATGATCTGAAAGTCGGCCAGAAGGTGCTGGCGATCGGTAATCCGTTCGGTTTCGATCATACGCTCACGACCGGTATCATCAGCGGCCTCGGCCGTGAAATCCAGTCGGTGGCGGGCCGGCCGATCCAGGATGTCATCCAGACCGATGCCGCCATCAACCCCGGCAATTCCGGCGGTCCGCTGCTGGACAGTGGGGGGCGTTTGATCGGTGTGAATACCATGATCTACAGCCCGTCCGGCGTCTATGCCGGGGTCGGGTTTGCCGTCCCCGTGGATACCATCAACCGTATCGTGCCGGAATTGATCCTGCATGGCAAGGTCGTTCGCCCGGGTCTCGGCGTGGAGATCGATGATTACCTGAATCAGCGGCTTGGCCTCGAGGGCGTGATCGTCCGTGATGTGCTTCGTCGCAGCGCTGCCGAGCGTGCCGGCATCAAGGGAATCCGTTGGGGCCATTTCGGGCGCTACCGGCTCGGGGACGTGATCGTGGCGATCGACGACGAGAAGGTCAGTGACAGCGATGACCTGTTCAAGATCCTCGACAAGCGAAAAGTCGGTGAGACGGTCAAGGTCTCGCTTGAGAACGACGGTAGGCAGCGGGAAGTCTCGCTGAAGCTTCAAGCCATCGAATAGCTCCCTGTACAGTTCTAGAGCGTCGATAAGTTGGTGCCGTGATTTGAGTCGAACGGGTCCAATGGATTAA